>JAEHJW020000979.1_pt1 | contig 32251 bp, 22 predicted proteins | sample 9271431 | NCBI WGS metagenome assembly JAEHJW02 | reverse complement strand
CTCTGCGTATGGGAACTTAAAGCTTGACTATTCAACAGTAGATACACTAAGTTATACTACTGGTGGCATAGTTTATGGTGCAGTCCCAGATTATCTAACACCTTCTTTTGCTCTAGCTGCAGACTTTGCTGGCACTGGTGTTCTAACTGGCACTATTAATACTGTATCTGGCACATCACTTCTACCATCCTATTCTGCATTTATGCTTGGTGGCTCTGTTGGAACTTCTGTAAATAAGTATGATATAATTGGGTCAACTGCTGCAAAAACTGGTTTATCTAGTGTAGCAGATCCTGAGGCAATTGATATTAACTTATTAGTTGTTCCAGGATGGTCCGCAGATCCTGATGTAGCAAATGGCATGATTAGTCTTTGCACTAATAGAGCAGATTGCATGTGTATATTAGATACTCCTTTTGGTTTATCTGTTCAGGATGTGATAGCATATAGAAATAATGTTTTACCTTCAGGAAGTAATTATGCAGCTATATATTATCCATGGGTTCAAATTGTTGATTCAGTCAATCAGAAAAATATCTTTGTTCCTCCAAGCGGTATGGTAGCAGCTCAGTATGCCTATAATGACAGTGTTGGTGATGTATTTACTGCACCAGCTGGTCGTAATCGTGGCAATTTACTAGATGCTACTGCAGTTGAACGTATATTAAATCAAGGTGATCGTGATGCCCTCACTCTAGCACAGATAAACCCAATTTATTCTGAGGCTGGTTATGGTATATACATTCGTGGTCAGATGACTCTTCAACAGGCTACCACAGCTTTAAACAGAGTTAATATTCGTAGACTATTAATCAATCTTCGTAAAGTTATTGCTACTGCATCTAAATACTTTGAGTTTGAGCCTGGAGATTCTATTACTGCTCTTCGGTTAAAACAGCTTGCTGAATCTACCCTAGAAGATCGTAAGCGTAAGGGTGCAATAAGAAGCTATACAGTCGATGTAGGCCCTGATGTTAATACTGCACAAGTACTAGATAACAATCAGCTAGTAATGTCAATTTCATTAATTCCTGTAAAAACGGCCGAGATAATAGTCGAGGTTTTCAATATTCTTCCACAGGGTCAGGGAATTTCAATTAATAACGCTTAATACATGTAGTAACCTCTAAATAAATGGCTCTATAAAAGAGCCATTTGTTTTATAAACGTGTTTTGTAAATTAATATCAATCTTTTTATAGTTGCTACAATGGGCTCTTTCAAAATGGCACTTCTTGCATAAAGTAATCATATTTTTTATGTCAAGTGCTTTATTTTCGTCAATATATATTGGTATAATATGGTGGGCATTTAACTTATGCCCAACAATACCACACAATTGGCATGTATAATTATCCCGTATAAATGCTTGTTTATCTAATTTAAGCTTTTTAATTCTACTTCTTAAAAGTTGCCTAGCAGTTTTTATAGGGATATCTGGATTTTTACCAATAGATATTCTATATGCTCTTATAGTATCTCTTGAAATACAGCCACAACTTTTTACATGGCCATGAACTAAATTACCAGTTGTTACAGAAATAGATTTTCCACACTCACATAAGCATTCCCAGAAAATATCTCGTCTCATTGAAATTTTTCCCAGCTTTTTAGTAACTAGCAGGCGGCCAAACTGTTGATTGACCAAGTCCTTATATTTAGTATTAATCTCCTCTAGTAAACATCCACAACTTTTTGTATAGTTGTTCACTAATTTTGATTTAATAGTTTTTATAGTATTTCCGCAGGAACACTTGCATAAAAATAATGGCTGCTTTTTATAGCCATATTCATTTTCAAGCCGTTTTATAACTGTTAGTCTTGTAAATTTCTTACCTGCCATATCTTCAGTATCTTTTTTTAGACATCCGCAGGATTTTAATTTTCCAGATATTAACTGATGCTTAGAAACTAAATGGTTTTTAGTCCCACAATCACAATCACAGTAAAATAGCTGCTCACCAGTCTGTCTGCGATGTGCTTTACTGATTACTGTAAGTTTATTAAATTTACAATTTATAATATTATTTTTATAGTTACTCATATAGTTAATTACACCAATAAATAAAACGGCCTATAATATAGTAGAGAATTTAATTATGTACTCAATAAGAATTAAGTATATTAACTAGATAGGAATATAATGCCTACACAACCGGTCTCAATAGCTGCTGTTGCCATCCAGGGAGCTAATGACCCTAATCAGACCACATCAACACAGCAAGGATTCTATGAAGCTCCTAATGCCCTTTTCCGGGCAATGAATCAGCAAACATTAACCAGTTTTCAAACACTGTCTAATGGATCGGTTGGAACCTTTTTACAGCAGCATAAATTAGTTAATGGTGATATAGCAACTATAATAAATGCATCTCTAGATTATGTATTAGGCGATACTAGCAAAACCTTACCACCTCTTTCTTCATCAGTAAATCATGCCAATACAAAACGAACCTTTATTCCTATTATATTCCAAACAGTTTTTCCATATACAAAAACAACTACTCAGGTAAGCAATAAATCTATAACAACACCTACACCACTTTATATTATATTTGATAGCACACCAGAGAAAATAAGCTTTTCTAAGGCAGCAAACTGGCTTCCAACTAATTTTTTAGGCAGGCCAGATCCTATATTTACCTATCAAAATAGTGATGCAATTAGATTACAGCTCACTGGTAAATTCTATGCTGAATCTTTTGAAAAACATAAAGAGTTGTTAAAATTAGCAGACTATACAATGTCATTAGCATATCCGTCAAAAGCTAATTACATGCCATCACCTATTATGGTATATATTGGTGAATGGAAGACATTAAGATGCCTTGTAACTCAAGTAACAATTGACTATTCTGGACCATGGAAAATTAATGTATCTCAATTTGACTCTATAGATAATGCAAATAATCCAGCATCTCAGGGAGCAATAGACTATTCGTTAAGTCAGACTGCTGATGGAAAGACAAAAATTCCTTCACACACGCCTTATTATTTTGAGGCATCTTTTCAATTAACTATTGTTAATCAAGATAATACTGTATCTTATGCAGAAGATTTAATTTCTCTTGCAGGCACTAATCCAAATGGTAGTTTAGACTTTACGAAAACATCTGATCCTAATATAGTAGCATTAAATGCTGCAGCCAATGCTTTATTAATTCCAACACAAACAGGTCAACCAGTACCAGTTTCTGGGTTATACAAACTAAGCTCAACTAATAGTTATATTTTTGATAGCGGTCAAATATCAGCTGCAGTTGATTCAACTTTCCAATACACAAGTGCTGCCCAAAATTTAAATTTGAATGCTGCATCTAATGTGGCTAGAAGATCCTCTGACCAGGGAATAATTTCAAATGCTATAAATTCTCAAATGTTAACGTTATTTCAAAAAGTCTCACCGTCATCAACTAATACACCAGGAACTACAAAGTCATTAAATCCCTTTAATAAGCTATTCTAATGCCAACTAATCAACAAACGTCCACATCAGAATTAGATACATTACTATTTAATAAAATTTCTACTGACTTATCCATGGTTATGGAGGGGTCTAAAGAGAATTTTTCGCCTGCAGATAGAAAGACAAAAACTATAGCTATAGTAAATGACCTGTTAACACGCTTACTAGATAGTGAATCTTCTAAATTAATACAGGATATATTAAAAAGTCAAGGTGCAAATTCTCTTGGTGTTAGTGGTGTTGGTTCAAATACAAATAACAATATGTATTATCCATCATTTAATATCAGAACACCTATTGTTGAATTATATATAAATAAAGCTCAAATATATCCAAACAAATTTGATTTAGGCACACAAAAATTAGTTCCAACTAAAATGAACTTTCAATCGTTCAATCTTTCTATGCCATTAGGTGGTGTAGAAAAAACTATTACAGGAACTCTAACCCTTTTTACTAAAAACCCACAAGAAATTTTACAAAGTTTAGATATATTTGGGAATGGTAGTACTACTGTAAATTTTACTACCGGCGGATTACCAGTAGTTGATTTAAAGTTTGGATGGGCTTTCAATTCAAGTACATCAGATACTATATCTAAAGCCTTATCACCAACACTACATTTCTTAGTAACTAATGTTGCAATGTCTGATCCTAGTTCAGTAGGTACAACTTTTACATTATCACTACAAGAACTTGGATCTACAATTCTACAATATAGTACTGATGATCTCTTGTTAGATCCAGATTATCCACAACAGCAGCTACGTGCTTTGTTAGAAGGCTTTTTACATATACGTCTTTTCACATTGGACGATATATTATATTTAAATCAATATAATTCTGGTAAATCACCAGATATTTCAACAGCCCAAACCTTTTTTACTACAGATAAACTATGCTCTATAGGTATAGGCAATAGAACCTTTTTTACTGTTGCAAACGAATTAGCTTCTCTGTGTAGATGCCAATGGTATCCACATAGTAATGTGGATACATCAACACAAAATGCTAAAACTGAGTCTTCTAATGCCTTTACTTATGCAAATACTTTAGCTAATGACTTAAAAATGATAAAAGGTGGAAATAATACCACTTTGACTACTGATCAAGCTTCTGAATTATCAAATACCTTAAGTAATTCTTTAGGTAGTTTTAAGGGTAAGATCACAGACAAAACTTCTGTTGATGCAGCAAAGAAAATTTTAACTGGTGAATTACAATCATCAATTGCAAGGTTATCTACAAAAAGTATTTTGTTTTGGGTACCAAATGTCCCAGCAAGTTGGAAAACATCTGGTAGTGACTTTTATAATAACAACAGAGATGGTGAGGCACCATCACCCTATCCAGAGGGAGCTTTCTTTTTATTACCAGATATATTAGATAACTATGATATATTCACACAAGATATACCTGTTCAATATGGCCCAGGTGCATCGTCTATGCCGTATTTTTATGGATCTGGGCAAAATGTTTTACAGGAAAGCATATCAAATGGTACAACAATACCAAAGTTGTTTGGTGAAGTTATATCTATTTCTACTAATCATAGCACAATGATTGCTACCTTAGCAACTGCTGCAGATGAAAACTTAGCTTATGGAGTAAATGGGAAACGCCTTAACCAACTTGAGGCTGCTAGTTTTGCTATAAATAAAAATGTGTCTTCTGAACCTGGATTACAACCAGACTCAAGTCAAATTCAAATTGATCAGCAAGCACAAAAAGATAGAACTGCTAAGATTGCCAAAACTGTATCTAAAAGTGCAAAAGCACAATTAAACTCTTGGTATAAGGGTGCTATAGGCATTGGTGCAAATGGTGCATTAGCAATGTATGAAGATACAACATTGCGGGATAAAGACAAGAGTTTACCTTATGCAGATCCTGGAGGACCATCACAGAGTGCATTTTATGCTGTAAAAAGTAGAGTATCTTCATTTTTACGATGGCCAACTCAAGTTAAAATATCTATTTTAGGTGATCCGAATTTATTAAGGCTTGGCCCAGGATGCTTTGAGTTGTTTTCATATTATCCAGTTGAACATGATAATGGAACAGTTACTCAAGATATAAACGCATTAACCTCGGGATTATACTTTGTTGAGGGAATAGAACATTCTATATCTGGTGGAGAATTTATTACTATTTTAAGTGGTAGTAAGATTATAGATCCAATAAATGCACCGTCTTCAATTACAAATACATTGCTTACAAAAGCATCAAATGCCGTGAAACTAAGTAAAAAACCACAAACATTGTCAAATCAAAATTCAGTATTAAGCGGAAATCAACTTAGTAGTGTAGATTTAAACTCACCCGACTTTAAAACTGGATTAATTGCTACTGAGCTGTCTAATATATTTGCAGCATATCAAAATACAGCAAAGCATTAGTACAGTCAATTAAATATAGGAAACAATATGGCTGATAACACTCCGACTGGTGGAAACAAAGAAACTGCTGATGATGTTGTAGCTAAAAAGCTAATTTCATTGGGAATACGGTTAGATGAGCGGGAAATGTCTAAATCATTGGATCCTGCTATAAATAGCCTCCAGAAAAAGCTTAGGTCGTTAGCTAAAGAATCTGAAATGAATAAATCCGGTATTTTCGGTAAAAATGGATTTACTGATGCAGTAAAAAATATGACTGGCTTTGACCTTACTCTTGGCAAGTCTGTAAAAACTATGATTGCTTATGGTAGAGCATCAAAAGAACTTGATGTGGATAATCAGAAATTTTATAACAGTTTAAATCCAATTGAGAAAGTTATGGTTAAAATTACTGGTGCTTTTCAAAAAAAGAGAAAAGCAGAGCATGATTCTAACAAACAAACTCAAGAAACCATTAAAAACGTATCAGATTTAGATGAAGTTTTGAATAAAACAGAAGGTTTAGATACTGCACTAAAATCTGCTAGTCAGCTAGAGAGTGGCTTGGGCGGAGTAGGTGATGGTGCCTTATCTGCTGCAGAATCTATTACTGAAATTGGCCCTGCTGCTGAGGGTGCAGGAATGGCAGTAGAAGCTTTTGAAGTAGTTGCCACAGCAGGTCTAGCTTTAATTGCCATTGCTGTTGCTGGACTTGTCTCTGGATTTTACAAACTCTTATCAGCTGCTATAACATGGAGAGCTGAAGTTAAGAAATTTGATCAGCTGTTCGGTGGTGTTGGATCTGTTGGTATAGAAACTTTAGTTTCTCAGATGGCAAAACTTAATGGGCATGTCTGGGGACTCGGTGTATCTATAGAAAAGGTAAATGAAATTGTTTATGATGCAACTAAAGCTGGGTTAAATTTTAGTCGGGCTATAAATGAAACTATGGTAACAAATATATTAGAGTTATCCGGTGCAGTTGGTGTGGCTTCAGGTGAGATTACTGGTTTATATACAGAACTATTAAAAACAACTAGAATAGGTGTACCATCTTTAGTTAGAATGAGTGATACTTTTATTCAAATGAACCAAGAAATTAAGAATACTAGCACTCTTGGACAGGTTTCTTTTGGTACATTCAAAGATGCTATTTTAAGTTCAGCAGATGCTTTAGGAATAGCATCTGCTAAGGGTAGTGAGTTTACTGATAAAATGATAAGAGACTTATCAACTTTATCAACGTTAGCTACAACATTAAGTTTAAGTGTATCTGGCCTTAATAGGATGTTTGATGAAGCTGGTAGCATGCTTACAAACAGTGATTCCAAGTTTAGAACACTTCTTGCTATATCTGGTGGCGCAAATATAAACCAAATGCTATCAAACCAATTCAATAAAACAGACGCTATATTAAAAGCTGTAACCTATGTTCAACAACTTAATAGAGAGTTTGGAAATAACATTCAAATAACTGCTCAAGTTGTAGAACGTAGTTTAGGTATTTCAAAAGATGTTGCTATTAAGCTAATAAATATGCGTCAGAGTACCATTTCTGACATGCTTAAGGTACAAAAAGAGCTTGGATCTATACAAACAGATGCCACTAGAGAAGCATTTGAACATGTTAATAGTGGAATTCAAGACCAGTGGAGTAGGTTAAAACAAATGGTCACTAACTTTTTCCAAGTGGCTGTTGGAAAATCAAGTGGTATGAGAACCCTGGTTACATCAATTGAAAATCTACTAACTAGACTACGAGTATTTATGACTGATTCCGGTGGCTTGGTTAAATTACAATCTGTAATAACAAAAGTTGCCGACTGGATAGGAAACAACTTAACACGGTTGTTAAATTGGATTTCTGAAAAAATTGATCAGTTTTCACAACCCGGTGCTAAAAATCCAATAACTGCTTTGATAGATACTTTAATAAACACTATAACTTCTGCAATGTATGGAATTGGCAGAATGTTTGCTAAAGGTGCATTGTCTCTATTAAAACCATCAGATGCGAGTATTGGGGCTGCTTTAGGGGCATTAGTTGGTTCATTTATTCCTGGAGGATCAGTTCTTGGTGGAGTACTTGGTGCCACTCTCAGCGGATCCAGCAAGGGTGGTTCTGACAATGGTGATAATTCATTAGTAAATTCAAAACAAGCTGATTTATCATCTCTTCAGAATCGGTTATCTCCTTTAATGTCACAATTACAGGCTAGTAACTCATCAATTTCTTCACAGGAATCTTCATTATCTAAGTATAATCCAAGTACTGTAACGTATGGTAGAATGGCTAGTGGTAAAATTGGATTTGAAACTGTTGGACAAAAAGAATATGCCTTAGAGGAACAAAAACGTAAAAATGACGAAGCAATGCTTAAATATCAAAAACAAATTGCTGCAGCTACACAATCATTAGCTGCTGTGGTTGAAGCGCAAAACAAGGAACGTCAACAAGATAAGACGAGAGCACCACAGGCTACCTCGTCAAGTCCAGCAGCATACTCTTTCTTAGGTAGCCACAACTATAGTTCAGGTCAACCGGTGCATGATTTCTAACCAGGGATATAGTAATTTAATGGTAATACAATTAATTTTAAGGACAAATAACCTATGTTATATAAGATTAAAAATTTAACTGGTGATACAACTAATCCAAATAGTGCTCTTTGGGAACCTGTGAAATTATATGCAACATCTGATAGATACCAGGCAGTTTTACCAATTTTTCCACAGCAAACTGCTATAGTATCTGAGCATGCTATGGTAGAATTAACAAATGCATATCCGTCTTTTGTTCAAGTATTAGATGTAGATGGTATGGAACAAGCTGGGGTGCCATATAGAATAAATATTCCTTTGGATGGAACTTGGCAATATATTGATCTTGGAAGATTTGCTGGTCAGCTAGGAATTACTAATCCAAGTACTACTAATTTAATGCAGTTTTCTTTTAGCGGATTTACAGCTCCAGCAACTGCTCCCCCAACAATAACTATTTCTGATGTGCTACCTGGAGAAACTATTTCTATTGATCAACCAATGAGCCCAATTCGCTTTGTGTATGTAAAAGGGGTTGCTGGATCTACAGGATATGTATTATCTGATTAATAGATAGGATATAATAAGTGTCTAATGTTTTAACAAATAATACAGGAACAAGTATTATTTTATCATTTAACAATGTTCTTTCACCAGAAGCTAATGTTATTTCAATGGCTCCTGGTGAAAGTATATTATATAATACTGTTGCTGTTACTAATGAACTTGACCCTAATTATAATATTCCTCTCATACAAGAATACCTTGATGCTAACATTTTAATTAATGAAACTGTAAGTAATACTGCAAAGTCAGAGTTACAATTGTTATCGCAAGGAAATTTAGTGCTTAATTTTAGTACTAATGTTCCTCAACTAGCATCAAAATATATAACTGACAACATTGATAATGATTGTGTTTTACCAGTGAATAATCCAGATAACTTACAATATATTTATTACAAGTCAAAACAGGGAATGTCGGTATCGTCTGATTTTGGCAACTCACAAGTTTTAATAGATAACACCAATTTATTATATCCAGATGAAATAACATCCTTTGCTGTTCAAGTTAATGATAGTATTAATGGTATTTTGATACCAGTAAACAGGCTATATATTGGTACATTACGTGAAGGTGTTAAAACATTTACACCTGGTGTTGATACTACATATGTTGATCTAGATCCTGGCGCTGCATTTGATACTAGTAGCCCAGTATTTAAAAATGTATTAACTCAAATAACAAATACATATACAGATCCAAATGTAACACCAGTTGTAACTACTGCTGTGTCGTTTACATCATATTGTCCAACATATGTGTTGGCAATTATAAATAACATAAATGCTGGCTGTCCAATTTTTATAGCCTCCAGAACAATCCAAACTACATCTACAACAACTATTCATATTTTAGTAGATGGGTCAGTAACATCATCCACAGTCTCTTCACAAGTATATCAAACAAAGGTAGTTTTTAAATATTTACATTCTAGTATTTACGTTAATAATGTTAATATACCAGTAATTCCAACTCAGAATATACCAAGTTATTCTACACTTAGCAATTCTTGGATATTATTACAAGAAAACAATGTACAATCTATCGGTATTTCTAGTATTATATCTGTAACACCAACGTTTCCAGCGCACATTCTAGATGTATTTACTGAATATATTTCTGGCGGCGCTTTATTTGTTATTAAGGATAATACTGGAACTAACTATTTATATAATCTTTCTTGCTATCAAAATCTTAGTGCTGTCCCAACAATAGTTCAAATACCCTTGATATCTAACTTACAAACCGGGAAAATAAACAACTTATCCTATCTATTAGAGATTTCTAGTCTTGCTTATGATATTTTTATTACAACAGATACACAAGTTTGGAGATATAGTTCTAGTTCAAATACATGGTCTCTTTTTATATATCCTGGAAATACAATTTCATATTTAAGTACATCAGTAACAAATGGTATTCTTGATCCAGCAGGAATAACAAACTTAAAAGAATTAACGAATTTTATTATTGTCCCACAAAATAATACTCCATCCTCATATCTTGGTATCTTAAGTTCTGAGTTAGGATTAATATTATATAATCTAAAACTAATATCAAATATATTTACAGCAAATGCAAAAGTAGCACAGGTATTATTAGCTAATGTATCCAGAACCGCTATTTCTGATATGAAAAGTATAATAAATGGACAAGATATTTATATATTTACTTGTTCATATTCCTCACAAATCCCAAGAACATACTATAATAATACTAATTGCTTCCAATTAATAAATAACCAAGATCCTCTTGTAAGTAATGTTTATTATTTAAAATCTGATATAGAATCTAGTAAATATCCATATTATGTAGCAAAAAATATAGCCTTGGTAAATAATGTTCCATCAGCAGAGCAATTAGCATATGATCCAATTTTAATAAATTCTGATTATTCTTACAATTTAGTATCTCCCAAATACTCCTTTAAGCTGAATGGACTAGCTGCAGATTCAGTCTTAGTCTCTGCATTAACTTCAACATTAGCATATAAATATTACAATTCATACATTATAGAAAGAATAGTTTCTAGTGTTAGTAATGCAGAACTAAATATTTTACAATTGTCAGAATATATTCATAGAATAAGAATGCCATATCTTCAAGCAACTGCTATTACAGCAACTTTGGGAGCGCCATATCCAGTTGTAAATAGTAACTCTATTGTAATACCTAATACTTCTGTATATAATGCTTCATTAAATTCTGGGAATTCCTTTGTATGTATTGAGGATTACACAAATAAAACTGTCATTCCCTCTGCAATAGCTACTACACAACCTGCTCCAGGACAGTACAGTACTGAAATAACGTTTACTATTGCTTTTACAGGAACTGTTTATGTCCAGGCAGTTTCTTCTCCAGCAGTATCATATCCAGTTAATGGCTTGTTTGCCCTAATACAGCATGGGCTAAACAAATATCCTCAGGTTATACTAAATAATAGTAGTGATTTAGCCGCATTAAACGATATTAAATATGTGGACAATTCAAAGATAGAAATTTCCTATAAATCCTCTATGAACACAACGATCAGTTTAATATAAGAAATAAATATATAAGGTAAATAATAATGATCACATCTTCAGCGTCAATTCCAGTTTTAGACCCAGTTTTATATTTTACATCTACAGATGGATATTCATATGATGTAGACAATAGACCTATTTTTAATTTGGATTCTAATCTTAGACATGTTAATACCTCATTGGTTGGAATAGGTTATGGTGAACATGCTTCCCTAGCTGGTGGACAGTTATCTCCAGGAACTGTTGTAGCATTAGCATCTAATGGAGCTGTATTTTATCCAACAGCTGCACCATCTACAGTTAATCCAACAGAAAATATAGTAGGCTTAGTGGTAGGTGCAACAGCTTCAGGATTAAACCGAGTTATCTGGTCATCTAAACATCTAGATCTTGATACCCTAGGATTAACAAATCTGGTTGCCGGTGGAGCTTCTGGAAGTTATCTTACTACACAAGCTAACGGTAATGGCTTGATTTCTATAAAAACCACCCCAAACTTGTCTGTTGATTATGTGGTTGGAAGAATCAAACATGGGTCTTATATTGAAATTAATACTTCTACTGATTTAATAGCAAGTAATGCTGCATTAACTATTGGAAATGCTGCATTAGATAACCATGCAAATATGTATGGTTTAACTAGACTACGAAATTTATTATTATACATAGATATGGGACAAACTCCTGTACAGTATACTAAAAAAACTGTTCGACAATCTGATTATTACGCTTATAGCTCTGCTGTTAATCCAATGAGTGCATCCATATCTAGTGATTTTTCAACAATATTATCAGCAGGAGCCGATAGCACTGCATACGGTAATATTTTAGATAACTCTGTAATAAAAGAAAGTTATTATCAGTTTGCTACTACTGCTGGATCTGATGCAGTATCTTGTGGAACAAGCGTAAGTACATGGTCTTCAACTGTATATAATACAGCATTACCATATAATTTCGGATCACAGAACTATGAGTTGCAGCAAATAACTTATGCCGGTGGTGTAGATTATAGCACCAATGTTGCATTATTCAAAGCTTTTAAGATTGACAAGTATTATCAATATTACAGGTCTGCTACAGCCCCTCTTGCAGGAAAGATCGCTGTGACTGCAACTGTATTTAATCCATTAAATATTGCTAATCAAGGTGGTGAAGCAACTAGAATCATTGTATGGGATTTTTATTCATACAATTTAACTACAGGATTAGAGAGTTCTAAGAGTAGGATTATCCTGAATGGTGATGCTTCTGAAATTGCCTTAGCCCCGAGTACAAGCATCTTTCCAACAGCATTAATAACTATCTAATTGAGTATATAACTAATGGATAATTTTACACCCCAATCATTTGATTTCAAAACTTTATTACCTGCATTCCATACACATAAATTACCATCAGCTGGGTTTTATTCAGACACTCCACCAGAGGTAAATGTTAGAGGTTTAACTGTCCGTGAGTTAAAACACTTAACTGCATCCGGTAGATTCGATAAAAAGATTTTTGACCAAACAATTTCGTCTTGTTTGAAGGAACCCTTAGACTTATCTAAGCTTTTACTTGCTGATTATAATTTTATTGTTTACTTAGTCAGATTATATAGCTCTGGCTCAAAGGCAGCTGGGTCTAAACGCTGTGTTAACCCAGAATGTGGTAAAACCTATTCTTTTGAATACGATATAACTGAATCCTCTGTTACATCTTTTTTAGAAGAAACCATGCCAATTTCTAAAACTATTTCATTACCAAGGTTTAAAGAAACTTTTGGTTATGATGTTTCTGTTGAAGTTAAGCCATTAACTCATGGAGATTATTTAAAGATTGATAAGGCTATTCAGCAGGCAGCTGATATGGCAGCCAAGACTGGACAGCCAATTACAAGTTATCCTCTAACAGAGTTGCTAAAATCTTATGTAATGTCTATTTCAGGATTTCCTATTCCAGTAGTTAAGGACCAGTTTCTAGACTATTTATCCCCAGCTGAAGCAAACATAATAACTTCTGCATTCCCAGAAGATTCTTTTGGGCTATCTGGAAAAGCTATAACAGTCTGCCCCGTATGTGCAGCAGAACAGGAGTTCGTGATCCCATTCACGGACATCTTTTTTTAAGGCTATTTTATATGCAGATTTTCCAATAACCTCAGAATATTATAGCCTTATTGATTCGATTTTGTTTTACTTTTTTCATAATGGTTTAGTTTACGAAGATGCGATAAAAATACAAATTCTACTTCGAGTTTTAATTAAAATGGAATTTATGTATTCTGAGTGGCTAACACCAGTTGATTTCATGAACTTTCACCGAGTAGCTTTAGAAATTAAAAAGCAACAAGACGATGAATTAGAGAATGCAAAAAAAGAGCAGTATCTTAAATAATAAATAAGAGCCATATATGGCTCTTATGTTATATAATAGTTAATTAATTTTGAGTAGGATTTTATGACAATAACCTTAAAACAAATTAATACTTATCAAGAATTTGAACCCTATGATGTTGATGTAGATAATCGTCCATTGTACGATATCCAAGATAATTTTAATGAGCTTGTAGGTATTTTACAAGATTTCGGTGGCTATACTGAAATTCAAGCAGATCCTTCACAAGAACCTGTGGGTGGGTTTAACACTTTTACTTGTGCATGTATTTTAACAAATGGGTTATTAGCACCAATAGATATTTCTAAATCAGCAATAGAAATTGATTATACAAAATATCCAATTATTTTAATACTTGGCCAAAAAGATACCACAACAAATGCTTATCCCTGCCTAGCATTTTCTGCTGGAATAGCATTATCAAGTAAATTTATGTCATTTGTTCCAGGATCTGAAGGTAGACTACTAAGAGTTGGCCCAGGCGGTATATTAATTGATCAGCTATATTACGATCTTGCTTATGCCTCTAGAGGTTACCAAGCACTATATGTTGGAAAAATACTAACAACCACCAGTATTGTTTTTGGTGGAAATCAGGTTAGTGTATTAGGTAATAACTACTATTTAGCTAAAAATAGAGATGATAGTACTTCAGGATTGATTTCAATCCAGCGTGACAATAGTTTATCTAACATTGTTTTTAAATCAACCAATGTAAATACATCAGGTACTCCATATATATACTCAGAGTATGTGAATAATGCAACATCTTCCAATTCTGTATATACATCACCAGCTCCTGTGTATTTTTCAACAAATGAATTGCCTTTTGATCAAGTTACTGGGTTATTTACTTCTCAAGTATTAGAATCTGCATTAAATGAAGTGCATTTTAGTACACCTTCAATAAATACTTTTACAAATGTTTCACAAACATATTTAACATCTGGTGTAAATGTTAGAAGTTTATTTGATTTTGCATCTACAAGTATTTTGCATTCTCCAACTTACTCAAACGCAGTGTCAGAATTAGCACAAAATATAAGCACAAAGCTTATTTTTACCGACAGACCTAAACTTATTAATACTGACCCAGATATCCCAATTGGGCTATCTTTTAATAGTCCAATAAAGTCTGTTGGTGATAATATTCTGCCATTAACTAATATACCTGCTAATCTTATTCCAACAGCAGATACAACTGGAATAGTTATTTCAGACTATTTTAATACTTTTGGTGGATACATTGGTGGTGTTAAAGATGATTCAACTCTAACCTCTACAAGAATGTTATCAACTACTGAATTAACAATGCAACAGGCTGCTAATGGTGGTATAGGTTACACTACTAATGGGATTAATGACTATTCTAATAGTTTTACTTTAGTAGTTTCAGCAAAGTCATCAACTACAATACCTGCTAATTTAGTATTGATTGCTAATGGATATGTTAATTTAAGTTCTGGCAATGGTGTTTTAGTTAATAAATTACCTGTGTTAGATGCTGAGATAGTACCTAAAATATATGTTGATACACAAATTAATGCTGTTAAGTCATCTGATTCTGCTAAAGTTCCATTAACAGGAACTACTAATACTGATAGTACTGGTACTGTAGTTACCACACCAATAACTGGTAGTTTAACACTTGATGTTTCTGCAAATTTAAACTCAATGACACAAATGTTGTCATTTAATAGTGTAAACTATGCTGACATTTTATCTACATATCCAATTAGATTTTTTAAACCAGATGGCATAACTTATCAAGTTTTATTTGCAACAAACATCGCAAATCCGCCATCTGGAGCTACTGATCCTGAGGTAGTTACTAAAGGATACATGTATTCATATGTTAACAATGTAAACATACTAAGTAGTGCTGTGACAATCAATACAACTCAATCTATAACCGGGTTAAAAACTTTTACAGCTTTGACTGTATTTGAAAACAACTTAACCACAGGAGCACCAAATTTTCGCCTGACAACAACTACTGGAGGAATTCCTATTGATTTTACAGTTGGTTCAGACAATACTTTAACAGTAACTAATACAAAACCAATTGTTTTAACTACAACTTTATTAGGTAATAGCACAGCTCCAGCCGGTTCTTTAACAACAAAGGATTATGTTGACAATGCTGTCTCTAGTTCAGTTGGTGCAGTTGGACCATATGATACAGTAAATAGTAAAATTGGTTTATATGGAAGTACTGGTAAAAATGTTGCTCAAGAGGGTTGGGCTATTTTAAGCAATTTAGTACAATACTGGGCGCAAACTGTGTCATTTAATTATCCAGACAGTGGCCAACGTGACGGAGGAAATCAATATAACCCAGAATTTGATATTAGTTTACCAACAGGATTATTTACTTCATTGTTTACTATACAAGTTACAATAAATAATGCACATACTAGTAATAATGATGGTGACGATACATGGATACAACTAATTAGTTTTGACCCTACTAATGTATTGAAATACAGAATAAAGCTTCAAGGCACTGCATCCCAATCTCAAGGCCCTTACTCAGCATCTGTTTTTATAATAGGACACAAATAGGTAGAATATGGATAACAAAATTAAGCAGTACATTTCTAGTCAATCAATACCAAACATGGAATTTTTGCCGCTCTTGCGAACAGAAGCACCGTATTATGGTAATTTAAACCGGCCAGCTCAATCAGCATATGATTTAGCAGCAACTGTTGCAGAAATTCAATCGTGGGGAGGAACTGTAAGTATTTTACATCCTCAAAGCCAAACCCATGTTTTTCAACTCTATGAGATAGGTAGAATTGTTGATGGTGAACAGCTAGTAGTATCAACGGCATCAGATGATATACATAGTAGGTATGGTATAGTTGTAGCAGAAGCTGAATTTAATGCAACAACCAACTTATACCAAAATATTGTAGTGTGTACTTTTTGCCCAAACTTTATATATAACATTATACCAACATGGGCTGCTTCAGCAAACGGTACTTATCTATACTTAGATCCGTCTAATCCCGCTAATCCAACATGGTTGACATCTACTAAGGGAACTACGGCAACAACTATTCAATATTCTCCATTGGCAGTAAAAACTGGAGCCAGCAGCATATTTTTCTCTGGAACCGCTAGAATTTTTGGAATAAACACTTTAATAAGTTAACATGTCAAATACTCCTATTATATCTTTTGGCGATTTTTATACTATAGCATGGAATATGGTTCCGTCTGTTTGGAGGGAAGCAGATGACAGTTATGGTAAATCTCTACAAATAACGTTATATACAATATGCCAGCATATGTATTATTACTTTTATAACCGTGCTGCATATATGGATGAATTGTTTGATCCTGATTTATGTCCTGAAAAGTATCTTCGGTTTTTAGCTGGAATGGTTGGTTGGACTTTACAAGGAACTGATGTTATTTCTTGGAGAGAACAGATTAAGGCAGCTCCACTTCTATACAAATTAAAAGGTACTAAACGCGGATTATTATTAGCAGAGAAGCTAGTAGGTTATTCTGTTTTTATGAGTGAATTATATCGTGACCATATAGGTGATATAGTTTCAAAAGAAAAGATATTTAATAATACCCCGTCAAATATAGTAAAACCATGGTTTAGAAAAGCCTTGTTAGATTTAAATGGTAATTCTTTACCAGGTATAGTAGAAAGTGATCAATTTGATTCATATAATGCTACTAATTTAGTTAAACTAGATAAGTTTGGTAATGTTATTAGACCTAAAATAGTAACTAATAAAAGAACTGTAGCTTTTTCTTTATCTAGTACTACAAGTAGATATCAGCTTTTATCTGGCAAATATTCCTTAGCCAGATATGCTAAATTACCTAGAATGAACATAGTTTTAAATTATGACTATGACTTAGATACAGAAAATTCCGATGGTAGCGTAAAAAACAATAATTTTTCAGGTGCTTTAGATCTTTTATTACAATTTACACCTTTTCATGTGTATATAGAAAACTTAGAAGTTAGATATGATTTGTCTGAATTTATCTTTGATGAAACTTTAATTGATTCAGATTTATTCAGTACTGCTGAAAATATAAATTTTATAATAGATATAGATTCTTCTACCTCCAGGTCTGAAGATACTATTGCTTATGGTCCGGGCACACCTGGAACTAGTTTAGAGGGTTCTCCCAAATCTACAATAGATAATAGGGGAGTAATGTCCAGTGTTTATTCAGTTGTGGATTTTTCTGTTATAACACCAACACTAGTAAATGATTTTAATAGTTTATTAACTAAATCTTTCCCGGTTAAATCGTTTGTTCAAAATTCTACAACTCTCCAAGTACTTCCAGCTATACTTGGAGATAAAATATATACTGCTGCAGATATTACTATAAGCATAACTGTGCCATGTAATTTTTATAGACAGAGTGCTTATTTTTTTGGATCACTTGAATATTCTTCTTGGATAGATAGGCTTGATTCGGGTTCCTTTGTGTCAGATGGAATTCTTCCAGGGATGACTATTACACTGACAGGAACTAAATACAACAATATTAGCTTTGTTGTAAATAGTGTAAATACGCAAACATTAAACTTAGTAACAACTAAAATTAGTGGGGTATGGTATGGACTAGTAGTTCCTGAAATTGCTTATTTTACAACAATAACTTTTCCGCAAATGCCCTATACTCCAAATATTAACACATATATTGTAAATGGGTCATATTTGTATAATCCGGGGCATACTATAGTAAAATATCAAACTCCTACTTTAGCCGGAATGTGTGATTTTAAAGCAATGCTATCTTCACAGCAAGGGGTTTATGATTCTGCTGAAACTACTACAACTCCTGATAGTAATGGGTATGCAAAAATTTTAGTGCCCACATCGTATATGTCTGGATTAGACAGTTCTTCTATTACTGGAATTAATATTGTTAGTCAGTCATACAGATCTTCAGTATCTACAACCTACGATACTCAAGAATTGGTATTACCTACTCAAACTTCTACTACAATTTCTAGGCCCTGGGATTTACAAAATTTACAAGTTTTTAGTACTGCTGTATCTTCAGTAGCTTTATCTAATTTAGATATTTTTAAGACTATTTACAATGATACTTTGTGCTGTGTATTACAAGTTAATACAACATATATATTACTAACTAAAGGAATAGACTATTATTTTGATAATTCTTCTGTAATATATCTAAACTCAAGTTCTATAGCATCTAAATTAAACCCAGTTCCTACAGATTACACTTATTTATTAACAAGTAAACTACATATATGTTATTTAACTAGAACTACATATACTGATGACACAGAACTTGGCATACCAGTACGTGGATTTAGATATACCAATAGAGTTAACACAAAATTTTCTAGACAGTTTGCAGTTAACAGCTTGCCTAGTCCAAGTGAGCAAACCTTAGGACCAACTACACTAGTCTCATTAGATGCAAAAACTAAGCAAGAAACTGTTTTGGGAATAAAGAAATTTAAAACATTATCTACTATATATACACGAAGTAGTTTAAAAAGTCAGAAAATAGACAATTATACTGTTGTTTCTAGAGATCCATTAAATAGGCTTGACCAAAGTAAGTGGACTGTATACTCACCAGAATACTCTTCCTATTATTTGGGGGATCAAAGTATAACTAATAACTGGTGGGGTAACTACTATGAGGCCAAGTTTACTACTGCTCAGGTACCATATACTTCAGTTGATACATCAGAAGCAGGCCAAATAAACCATTATAAATCGGATCAGTGGGCTTCAGCTCTCAAAACATACAACCCCAGTGATCCAACTGAGTTTTTAGTAACTCGTACAGTTAATGAAAATAGACAATCTATATGGAACAGATCATCATGTAAATTTATGTCAGTTCCCTTTATTAGAAGTAGACGAGATAATTTACAGGTTTTTAGAAGTGACACTCCCACATTTACAAGAACTGAAGAATCTACAGATTACTTAACTAATATAGGGTCTCCTTCAAGAATTGATAACATAAAATATGTTTTAACTGATGGTACAGATGTATCTTTATCCTATTTCTCACCCGGATTTTCATCCTCTTTACCAGTAGTTCCATCTACAGATTTTATCAATGGACAAAAAGCCGTTATATCAGGATATAATTTGTCAACACAAACAACTGAAACTACCTATTACAATAGTTCATTCTATGGCTTATCTCCTAACTTGTACTTTGTTCAACAAAACACTGGAGACTTTATAATTAAACCATCTTTGTTATATGCAGGAAATATTTTAGTAAGTTTAGATCCAACAATAAACCAAGGTATGTCTGAAGCCTCAGACGTTTTAAACATATCTATACCTGGATTAACTAATGAACAAGATATTTTTACTGTATCATCACCAGTAACTTATAGTTTCTCTTTATCTCATAGTAATGTATGGGTAACTTGGTCTAATTTAAATACTGGTGATGTAGTTGGATATGGATATTATTCGTCATTTTTAACTAGCTCAATTGCACCAAATATAAATGTTTTTGTAAATGGTATGTTAATGCCATACTATACTAATTGGATATTACCACAGGATAGTTTAACACCAATAATAACTATTTTAACAAGTTTAGAAGCTAATGATGTTGTTTCTATAGAATATCAAATATCTGCATCAATACCACTCGTTGCTACTGCTCCGCCATTACCGCAAAATCCGCAAACACTTAACTATACTGTAGTAATATCAGATATTACAAATATTGCGTTAGGTAACAGATTTTTCTATGCTTTACCCGCTCAAGGTACAAATATTCCATGTGTATCATGGTATTCTAGTGCCACTTATGTTAATTCAAGTAGTACACCAACGGGGTACCAACCTTCTGGATATTTTGATACTGCTACTCCAAATGTTACGGTTATCTTAAATGGAACAACACTAGTGTATAAAAAAGATTGGTTATTTTTACTCACTGAAGTTTCTGGAATTATTACAGCATCTATAGTACTATCAGTTAGTTTGTCTAATTCATTAACATCTGGAAGTATATTACAAGTAAACTATTTCTCTACAACCTAAATTAAATTAGAGTGAGATTATTATGGCAAAAAAATTATTACTATTTGAATTTATAAACTGGGACAGTCAAAAAAATATACATTCTTTTGTATCAGATTTAGCAAAGGACATAAAAAACCTTCTGCAAGAAGACATTGACCGTGTTAATAGAATTGACATTGATGCATATGCTCCAGAAGGTGTTAGAGCAAAACTAAGGCAAGATTCTCTTAATAGCATAGATGCAGTAAACAATATTCTTTCGGTAACCTTTAAACCTACTGAGCAGCTTAATAAAGAATTAAAACATTTAGAGGACTTACTTTATATATTATCCCAGTTTAAGAGTGAACAAGAAATTTGTGTCCAATTAAAAGAAGCAATACAACGAGCAAAACAGATATATCCCAATCCAGATAAACTATTTAATCAACAAGCTACATCAACAAGTGGAATACTTGGTGCAAACCAGATAGTACCAATGCAACCAGAAACCCCTATTTCTCCAGCAGAACTCCAATGAAAAAATTAATAGAAGCAACTACCACAGGTTCTACAACATCTGGCGGCTATAACAAACTTTTAACTGACAAGCCAATAAAAAGAACAGAAACAAATGCATCTTCATCTAACTGTATTTGTAAGACATTGCCAGGAAAAGTTTCATGTGGATTATGTAAAACATCTAAAAGGAAATAATATGAAGTATATTTATCAGAATATAACCCAAACTAATCAAGTTGTAACTTTAGTATCAAAAGATCAAAATACTGTAAGTGCTAGAACCTTTGCTCCAAAAGGTATACTAGAATTAGACTATCCTGGACTAACTCTATATGTACCAAACCTTTTATCTTGTATAATTGTTGGTGACGAAAATTCTGTCCCAGTTCCCGTTGAACAGCCAAAAATTGAAAAGCCAATTTCAGTAGTAGTTTCTAAACCCGAAGAGCCAGCTTTACAGATTAAAGAAGAGTTAAAAGCAGATGAAGAACCTTCACCAGACAACACTGCTCTTTTAGAAGAAGTTAGTTCTATAGATTTAACAAAGCTATTAAATCTAGATTCCACTAGCACTGAAATTCCAGCACAAGCAAAACAGAAACAAGCAGACCTTAAACAAAAAGCTACAAAACTAAAATTAAAAGCTCAATAATATGAAGCAGCCATCTATAATTAATATTGCATTATCTAAATATACCTCTTTTGCAGAAGATATTAAAGTTGCAAAAAGTATATTTTCTGAAGGATTATCTACTACAGAGTTAAATAAATTATATTCTGGTGCAGCAGATAAAAACTCAACTGTAAAGCAGCCTGTATTTTCTCAACCTGGGGATGAAAACCCTAATTCTAGCCCAGTTGGCAAGGTTGCTTCAGAAATTGGAAATACTGACTCTGATACTGCTACTGAATTAGATACATTAGATGGCATATCTGACACCAAACCAATTACATTGCCTAATGGAGATGAGGTTTTAATAAATCCAATTACTGGTGAAATAACTGTAAGTAGTAATGATCCTAATAAGGTAGTAATACGAAGTAAGCAGGACATGACAAAGTTACAGGGATTAGCCAATAGTGCAAAAAGTATTTTAGATAAACCATCTGTAGTAACTAATGAAGATATAATGAGTGCTTTAACTACATTATCAACAGGGGATGTAGTTTTATTAGAGCCTGAAAAAGATTCTACTATTAAAGTGGTAAACAATTCAGATGATGTATTAATTCCAAATGAGAAAACAAACGAAGATGGAACACCACAGCCAGAGATATCCACAGCCTCTGAATTAATGGAACCTACTGATGGAACATCAACAAAGACATCTAAGTCAACAGGAAAGCCTGGATCAGCTTCTGCATATATGCCAATAAAAACAGAAATTAAGGACATGTTAACTGGTGTAGATAGTTCATACACTGTAGAAGATGATTCTGATAATACTAAGTCTGATGAAAAGAAAGACCCTGATGACCTTGATGAACTTAGTGGTAAAGAGTCTTCTTTTTGGGTTCCAGACGATGACTTACTTGGATTATCTGACATTGTAAAAACAGTTTCTGCAGCTAACGGTGTTCCTGATGCACAAACAAACATTGTAAAAACTTCAGATGGTACTTTAGTAAAAAAACCAACTACTCCAGCATATAATATTAAACAGTATGTAAAAACGACCAATCCACCAATATCTAGACAGTTTGGAAATATTGGTTCTGGTTCAGCTACAACATCTAATTTAGATATTTCTGACTTAGATAAAGTCTTAGGCATGGATTCTGAATCAGATAGGGCATTAAACATCAGCTTAAGTTTAAAATTTTAATATAGTAGTTATATAGTTACCTTAGAGGTTTTGATGTGTAGTGTCTCAAAACCTTTTTGTTTATCTTAATTAAGTTTAGGAATATTACATATGAAAATAAATGATTTAATCAAACTAAAGGGCGAGGTATTAATTCAATCAATTGATTCTGATGGTATTATAAAGACATTAGTTGAAGATAAAAATTTGATTGTTTCAAATGGTCGAAATAATATATGTAATTTTTTAGTCGGATTACCAAGCTCTTACATTAATGATATTACATTTGGTAATGGTGGTACTATTACAGGAAATCAAAATGTTGCTGGACCTGTACTACCTACAGATACACTTTTAAACTCTGTTATACCTGCAACTAATGGACAAGATTATACATTTACTGCTATTGTAGAACAAAGCCCAAGTCCACGTGCAGTATTCTCTGTTGTTATACCCACTTTAGTACCTTCCACATATTCGAATCAATCATATATTACCAGTTTAAACGGACAGGCCATAAGTGAAATGGCTTTAATGTTAAATACTGTTCCTCCTACAGCTTTTGCTATTAAAAGATTTCCTAGCATTTCTAAGTCAAGCATTGTTTCTTTAGTTCTCACATGGACTATTTACGTATAAAGAAGGATAAATGACTGAAATTTATCGCTCAGATAAAGATAATAGACCAGGTAACCCATATCCTAAAACTGTTCCAGATGGGTCTTTAGGGGAATTATCTAGAAATTCCATGCTATACACGTATCATAATACTGTAGATACGGTATATATTGGTGATATACGCTTATATGCATTAAAAATGGGTGATTATCTTAAAAACAGTAAATCAAAAGTTTACGATATTAAGCAGAACAAGTATATAGATATTCCAATAAAGTATGCAGCTCCCAATTTAGTTTTTTCTGATAACATGCCAGATAGTCAAAATGCTACTGGTGTTTTTCCAAATGCCTCTATTACTAATAGAATTGTTCTTCCAGTTATATCTTATTACATGATTGATATGAAGTATGACAATAAACGAGCGATAGACCCAAGTGTACGATTTAGATATAAGCCTGTAAAAAACCAGGATGGCTCTATTAATCAAGGTAGAGTTTTAATGACCCATTTTCCGATGCCAATGAACTATGAATATCAGATAGATGTATGGTGTGACTATAGAGAACATTATTTCCAGCTATTAACGGCTTTTCAACTAGATTTTAACCCATATTCATATCTAACCGATTTATATGACTTTGAAGATGAAACCCAGAGATCTTTTTATATACCATATGCTAAAATGACTCTAGTATCTAGTTCAGACTCAAGTAACTTTATTCCTGGATCTGATCGTAGAACTGTGCGTGGTACTTTTAGAATACAGGTTGAGGGATGGTTAACTCCTTCTGTTTATAATACTCCTTTAGTAAAACCAGAAGTTGTTGGCCCAGTTATTAATGCTGCAGATGATATACCTGGAATGACTTTGGGTGGATTATAATGCAAAGTGTTATTGAGCCACTTACTAAAAAAGTAGATATTTTTACAACACATATTGCAACTATATTATACGGATTAGGGGCTGGAGATCCTGCAGCAAGAGTTGAATTAGATGGTTTATGGAAAGACTTGGCCAATTTTAAGCAAGATTGTCAATCTACCTTGGCCTCGCTAAGTGCCTCCTATGAAAACTCTACAGCTACTGCACAGTCAAGTAATAATCCTTCACCAATGATAAAAATGATTGTATATTATATTAAAGAGGTAGCTGCTGCTATTACTTTGATTTCAAGTTTAATAAAACTGATAACCACTCTTGTAAGCATAAGTAGTTTGTTAGAATATTTAGATGCTAAATTAGTTAATGCACAACAAAATTTAAATACCAAAACAGTTTGGCTGACTAGGGCTTTAACAAGAACAAAACAAAAAATCTCTAAGACTGTTGAATGGGAAAAGCGAACAATATCCGCTAAATTAGAAATTGTATACTATAAATCGCAGCAAAAACAATATACTGAATCAATAGCTCAACTCCAGGCAAATTTACCCATAAAGCCAACACCGGTTGCCGGTCTTGGTGGTAATGGGACATATGTTAATGGATCTTTTGTATATTTTAATCAAGCCTATAATGTACCAATGTCTTCAACTAGTATGTTATCAAATTCAGTATCTAAGAGTGTTAACAATCTTGCAACAGGGTCTGCACAACCACCAATATTGTACAATGTTGATGTAACCAAGAGTCAATTGCAAGAACTCCAAAATAAATTAGACGATGTAACTAATGAGCTGGTTTCTGCCCAGAATGAGCTTTCAATAAATATACCAGCAGATAAACTTTACTGGAATAATTTGTGGAAAGCCCAGGAAGCTCAGGACAAAAAAGATTTATTAAATAATATCCCAGCCATAGGATTAAACTAATGCCTAATACAACTACTCCTGACAATACTTCTTCTAGTACTTCACCAACTATTCAAGCAGAACTTGATAGTTTTACTAGCCAAATTACAAGCTTAATGAACCAAAAAGCTATAATAGACACACAAGCACAACAATTGCTGTATATGCCATCAAATCAAAGAACTTTGGAAGATAATATAACGTTAAGCAATCTTCAAACACAAAGTGCAGCTATATCTGCTAATATTACTGAATTAAAACAGAAAGAAAGCATAGCCTCCGCCGCATTTCCTGTTTCTGGTATTGTGAATAAAACAGTTCAGGAAACTATTCAACCAGCAACAATAGCAAATGTACCAACACCAAAGTCTGGTACTGTAGCAGTTACACACCAAGTAGTGCAAGATGACGATCTAATTAGTTATATGGCTTTAACACAGCATTTAAATCCCTATGGTAGAAAGCGGCAATGTGATTCTGACTTGGAAGATTTAATGGTTGTTATAAATAAATATATAAATATTGACCGTGGAAAAGTAAAACAACAACTTTCAAATATTAAGTCACTGCAACAATAACAAGTAAGTTTTAATAATTAAGTAATGAGGATTAACATACAATGTCACGATTAAAAAATATAACTCTAAGTTCTGTATCCCTTCAATTTTTTGAAACCACTACTCCATTAGTAAATGGAGTTTCACAGAATATAGTACTAGTACTTAAGCCTTCTGAGGATGTGGATGAATCTTTATGGTTAGTAACTGATCAAACAAGTTCTAGTTATAATGCGAATATAATTGATAAATATATTCAAAATAACATACTAGCCCGGATTCTATAATAAAGGTGTTTAATGCCCATTTTTGAGCGACAGTGTGCCATCTGTAATCAGATTACAGAAGTATTCGAGTCTTATAAAGATAACGAAAAGACAGATTGCATTTTTTGTAAAAATATTAGGTGTTGTTCGCGTATTATCTCAAATACTTCTTTTGTTTTATCTGGATCAGGCTGGGCAAAAGATTCATATACATCTCTTAGGACAAAATAAGCATGCCAAATATCTATGATACTCCAACACAAATACAAGCAATAGTTAATCCTGCTGGAAATATCATAGTAGACAATAATATTCCAGATTATGTATCTCCGCTAAATGCTGATATATTAAAATTTAAGCCAACTTTGCCACCCATTGATTATAGCAATTTAGACTTTAGTGCAATAAAATTACAGTTAATAAATTTCTTAAATGCAAATGCTGGAAAGTTCGGGTATAGCATCCGAGATTTTGGTGATTCTAACACTGCCGGTATGATGCTTAATCTAGTATCACATTTAGGACAGATGTTAAGTTATCATATGGACAGTATGGTAAACGAGTTATTTTTAGATACCTCGCAAACATCTTGGTCTACATATAGACTTCTTAATATGTTTAAATATAAGCCAAGTAGACCAAAATCTGGTGTATTATTTTTAACTTTAGTTAGACAAAAATCATCGTCTAGCTCAGCTACCACTGCTGCATATGAAAACAGTTCTGAGATTGTAATTTCTTCTTCATTAGCAAGAAGAACAATAACTCTTGGCAATGAAGTTTTTGAGCTATTTCCAGTAAAACTAAATAGCTTAGGTGTGTTTGAACCAGATTATCTTGGAGATTTAACATTACCGCCATATGTATTTGCAGATCCCTCAGATCCAGATGCAAGTGTTACTGAAGAAATATTTAATACATATAGCTGTTTTGCATTAACTGGTGTTACAAAAACGGAAGATTTTTCATCTAATGGTTTAGCAAATCAAATTATAGCATTAAATAATTCTCCTATAACTGATTCTAGTATTATTGTTCAAGTACAAAATACATCTATTAACATTCCAAATAAAGTTGCTTATGATACTTGGACGGAAATACCTTATATAAGCCTTGCAGGATTCTCAAATCCTTCTGCTATACAAACTACTTCTTCCGATATTCCATATTTAATAACACCAATTCAATTATCTTCTACTGCAGTTAGTAAGAAATTTAATGGTTTACTATACCCAGGCATGCTAATGGAAATAGACTATACTAATACTGCAAGTATAGCAGATTATAGTGATTTTTTATCGTTGTCTGTTCCATACAGAGTTGGAATTATTTCTTCTGTAACTTCACAATTAAAAGCTGACGATACTTATGTTGACTTGTTAATTTTTCATCCTTCCTATATATATGGTGCTACTGCTAATAATTTACCTGGATATGCTACATTTCAAACAACTGTAAAAGATGCCTTTAATAATGATGTTGTTTGGTCATCTGGTGATATTTTATACTTGTTATCATCAAAACAAGTAAATGTTCCAGGGTTAGGGTTTTTACAGCAGCCTCAAATGATTTCTGACACTCAACTACTTTCAGCTGATGGAACTAAATATCCAGACATAGCTTATTTGCAGGCTAATCCAGATGCTAGAATTGCTGTTGGTAAAGTTTTAGATCCTTTAACATCTACAATAGCCTTTGGAATTTCAGCAAATATTGATGTAACTTATGATTCTGAGCCAGTTTATGAAGTGAGTTGGGATGGTAATTTTGCTGCACAGGTTAGATTTGGTGATGGTAATTTCGGTAAAATTCCTGATAACAATGCTGCTATAAAAGTAATGTATAGAATAAATAGTACTGGTAATACTGGATATGTTGTTGGTATCGGTGAATCAAACCAAACTCTATCCTTTGGCACAGTAAATGTTGATATAAGTAATACTATATCATCTGCTCCGTCAACTGCAGGAGAAGATATAACAACTGCAAAAGAATTAGTTACAAGATTTTACAGTTCTCAGGATAGAGCAATTGTAGCTGATGACTATTTATTATTAACTAAACGCTTTAATAATAATTATAAAGTATCTGTTGCATTAACAAAAGCAGAAGCAGATGCTAGTATTGTTAGATTATATACATTATCTATTGCCTCAAACATTACAAATACTTCTACAAATACTACTACACCAAGTATTAATTCATTGACTACCACAGAAAAATATCAGCTTAGAAACTATTTAAACCAATATTGCCCACTAGGAACAGCAATTGAAATTGTTGATGGTATTATACGAAATATAGATATTAGAATAGATGCACGAGTAAAAGCCGGATATTTAACGGGACAAGTTAAACAAGATATAACAACTACAGTATCTTCTTTCTTTAATCTAACAAATACAAATATGGGTATTGGATTAAAAGCGTCTAATTTAGTAAAAACAATTAATAGTGTAGCAGGAATTAGTTCTGCTGATGTTTATATTGGCGGAATTATCTCTATATCATTGCCAGATACTACGGAAATAGTTAGTGGGAGTAAAACATATTTGCCCATTAAAGATATCCCTGGATACGCGGATACGTCACAGCAATTCCCAGAATTATCTGCTGCATATGACATAGAAACATCACTATTACAACCATTAAATCAGTATGAAATTATTGTATTAAATTCTTTAGAAATAAATATTGTATCTGTATAATAGGATAAGTTATGGCAATGATAAAACGTGAAGACATAGTAACTTATGTATTAAATATGTTAGGTTATCCTACAGTTGGTGTAGAACTAGAACAAGACCAAATTGACCAAGCAATTACCACAGCTATACATGAATATTTATCTACAGGTGCTGTTGAACGAGGATATTATTCTTTAGATGGTGTAGCTGGTATAAACCAATACGAGCTACCGCCAAACTTAGGTACTGTAACAAATGTTGTTTATGCCATGCCATTTCAAATAATGGCTGGTTCAGCTCAAGATATGTTTAGTTTTGCTGCTTATAATGCTCCCTTTGGCCCTGGAACTGGAAACATGTTACATGGTGCAGCTAATCTAGGTATTTTTTATGAATATTTACAAAATAGAGACCGGCTAATTGGAAATCAAATTACTTTTAGAGTTATAGATAATGCCTTATATGTATATCCATACCCAAAAATGTCTATGCCAATTATTTTAGAATATGCTAAAAATGCATTTTCTATCCAGGATCCTGATACTAATTCTATATCAACATCAAATTCATGGGGAATTTATTGGCTAGAACGCATGACTTTAGCAATATGTAAAAATATGTTGGGACTAATTCGTGGAAAGTACAGTACAATTGCTGGTGGTACTGGTGACCAACAAACATTAAATTCAGCTGAGCTACTTTCACAAGCTAAGGCAGAAATAGAAGCTCTCAAGGAAGAGCTAGCTAGTCATCATACCCATAGCCAGTTCTATATTGCCTAATAAATAATAGTTGTCGTTGTGTTATACTAAATACAACAAGAAAGACTTGGTCTAGTTATATATTTAGCTAGTATTATTTACCATATTTAGCCAATTAAATTATATACATGGTAATAAAACTTATCTGGGTAGGAGAAATTTAATGGCTGGTGAACTAAGAAATAGCATGTTTCGGTGGACAATTACTAATGATGACGATTTTGTTATTGGTAATCCAGGCAATGCTGCTAGTAATTCAACAAAATATTTAGTATTTCAAACTAATACAACTCCAGGATATTCAACTAACCCACATATTCGTTGTCAATGGAATGGAACTAGCTGGGATTTTGTAATATCAAGAACAGGGGCAGATTCATTAAATTTATCAAACTTAGCAGATACAACTCTAGCTAATACTTTTGCTGCATTAACTACATTTAGTTCTGGTATTAGTGTAACTAGCGGAAATATAACCTTAACAGGATCTGGACAATTTGTAGGAAATGGTGCTGGGTTAACTGGTACTGCCACCGGACTGTCAATTGGTGGTAATGCTGCAACTGCTACTACTGCAGTAACTGCTACTACAGCTACTACAGCTAGTGGAGTTAGTGCTGTAAATGACACAACAAATTCTACATATTATCCAATCTTGGCAGTTGCACAAGGCTCCTCCGAATTAGCAAAATCATCATCCTTATTAACATATAATCCTAGCACTGGCTTATTATCAACATCAGCTGTAAGTTCTAGTATGTATTATAAACTATCTACAGCAGCTAGTACTACATATAGTGTTTCAACCATTTATAATAATACGAGTACTGGATTTACAGTAGCCTCTTATACTGGAACAATATCAGATTTAGCTTTATTAAATCCAGCTGGTACTGGAACATATATGTCAGTGCCAACAGGTACACTAATACCTAATTTTCCAAATGGCATAACTGTTTCAAAAGGCTTAACGAGTTCCATTAACAATGATGCCACAACTACTATTCTCGGATACCAGGCTGCTTTCTCTACTACAGCTGCACCTTCTAATAATACAGCAATAGGTTACTATGCACTAAAAGCAGATATTTCAGGAACTAGCAATACTGTGCTTGGAGCATATGCCCTTAGCTCGTCTTCTACTGATAGCTATGTAGTAGCTATAGGAGCAAATGCACTAGGACTCTACAATACAGGCAATGCATATGGCTGTGTTGCTATAGGTGCAGGATGTTTTAATAATGCTATTAATGGATCACCTAGCACAAGTATTGGTATTGGATATCAAGCAAGCTATTCTGATACTGCACCAGGTTATAGTATTTCTATAGGATATCAATCGCTATATAGCAACACTGGCCCTGCTGGCAGTAATAATATTGCAATTGGATATAAGACCCTATTTTCTAATACTACTGGAAATAATAATATGGCTATTGGTTTCCAGTCATTATATTATAACACAACAGGGTCTTCTAATATTTCACTAGGGCTTGCTCTAAACAATAACACTACTGGATCAAATAATATTGCTATTGGGGTTGGTTCTCTAGCTCGTAGTGTTATTGGAGGAGACAACGTTGCCATAGGTGTTCTAGCTCTAAATAATAGCAATAGTAATAATAACGTTGCTATTGGATATAATTCATTATCTGCTAATATTAGTGGAATTCAAAATATTGGAATAGGCAGCAGTGCAGCAGCTACAACTACAGGATCTGACAATGTTTGTATAGGGCACACTGCATTTTTTTCTAATGTGGCCGGAAATAGTAATATCGTTATAGGCTCTGCAGCAGCAAGCAGTGTTCCTAGTGCAATAGGCATTGTAGCTATAGGTTATCAATCTTTTTCAGCCTTCGCCAGTACCTATGCAGAAACTAATATAGGAATAGGATACCAATCTGGAAGTGCTGCAACTGGAACATACTTGACCGCAATAGGGTACCAGTCTCTATATAAGAGTTCTGGAAGTAATAATCTCGGGATAGGTTATAAAACATTATATGGCACTACTACTGGATATTTTAACTGTGCCATAGGCGATAATGCTCTTTCTGCAAATACTACTGGCCATCAAAATATTGCTCTTGGTTCTTCAGCATTAATTTCCAATATTTCTGGAAGCCATAATATTGGTATAGGAAGTAATACCCTTGCCGCAAACAATGGTAGTGATAACATTGCTCTTGGTTCTTCAGCATTAATTTCCAATATTTCTGGATCTGACAATATATCACTTGGTTCTCAAGCGTTGGGTATAAATACTACTGGAAACTATAATATAGCTATAGGATATAGTTCATTATACAATAACATAGCAGGTAGTGGCAACATAGCTATTGGATTACATGCTGCAGACGGTCTTGGGTACCC
>JAEHJW020006318.1_pt1 | contig 32276 bp, 45 predicted proteins | sample 9271431 | NCBI WGS metagenome assembly JAEHJW02 | reverse complement strand
TGCACCTGATTGGCTTCAAAGTATGATTCCTCCTGAGGCGGTTGGAGGAGGTTTCACTAGCCGAGTAATCTTCATTGTAGAAGAACGGAAACGTAAAACTGTTCCCGAACACACCATTACAGACGAAGAGCGAACTTTACAAGGGCAACTTGTTAGGGACTTGGAGAGAGTTTCACGCCTTGCCGGCAAAATTACCTTAACCCCCGAAGCTAAAAATGAATACATCTCTTGGTACTTGGAACAAGATAAAAACCTCCAAGAAGGTAAGCCTGTAATTGAAGACCCACGCTTTTCAGGTTACTGCGAACGTCGGGCAACTCATTTACGAAAGCTTATGATTTTAAGTTCTGCAAGTCGAAGTGACACTCTTTTAATTTCAAAACTTGACTTTGACCGAGCACTCTCTTGGTTAACGGATGCAGAAATAAAAATGCCCAAGACCTTCGGTGGCTTGGGCAGAGTTCGTAACTCAGACATCTTGGAACAAGTCAAACAATACATTAAAAATATGAACGTCACAACACGAAAGGTGCTACTTGCAAAGTTCTACCGTGACCTTACTCCTGTTGACTTGGAGATGTTTGAAAAAACCCTTGCTCAAATGGGGTTAGTGCGCAGTGAGATTACTCCCGGCACCGCAGACAAGGTTTACTTTTGGATTGGAGAGTAGCGCGGTTAGTGGGTAACGCGCTGTTGTTCACGAATCCAATCTTGCAGGGTGGTTAACTGTAGTTGGGTTGCGGCACAGATTGTGCTTTCGCGGGCGTGCTCGGCTGCAACTTCAGAGAGTTTAACGGGACTGGCCTCTTCATTAACTCGGGCGGCGGAGTTGGAAACTTGCACACCGTTGGCGCGGTTCCACAACTGCACAAACCCATTGTTAACAACACACCGAGAGTTATCTTTTTGTGTAACATACACTGGCACCTTTTTAATAATGGTGGCACCGCGCTCGTACACTACTTTTAAGCGCGGAACATATTTAGTTACGACACGAGTCGTAACCTCTCGCTGAACCCTCCCCACTTTTTGTGAATGTATAACTGAGCGAGCTACAGCCGCTTGGTAGCCATCTTCATACCTTGAGTGTCCATACCACCAAAGACCCAAAAAGCACAGAAGTAACCCGACCAACGAACCCACAAGTTGATAAATCAACTTAGTTGGCATTTCGGCGCTCCTTAATCTGAGAGCTAATGTCATCAAGCTTCGTTTGAATCTCTGCCATTTGAACTGGGAGGGTAGTTTGGAGAGCTAAAACTTGCCCTCTTAGCAGTGAGTAATCCGCATCTTGAACAGTTTGGTGAACTCGTAGGTTGGAAATCTTATTAAACTCAATTCCTGCGCTGAAAGCCAGGCTTATGATACTCAGCAATACCGTAACTACAATAGCTCCCTCAATATTCCAACGAAGCTTCGACTCCATGTTAATCCCCCGTAGTTTTAAACTTGTCAAAAAAGTTCTCGTTTTGAGTAGTGCAGTTACAAACACATGCATACACACCTTCCTCTCTAGGTTGCAGTGGTTTTGTATTACCCATTAAAACTCTCCCATACAAAGTTGATACTCGGCTGTTCTTCGTTTTACTAAGCCGGGTTGGCGCTTACCCGCTGCCCATACCCATCGCAGCAACTGCTTGCACCCCTCTTTAACATTACCAGAGTTTACTAACTTTCTTGCTGTGGAAGTTAGCCACGCTTGATGTCCGACGTTATAGACAAAATCTGCAAAAGCAGCTTTTTGCGGTTGTGTTAGCTTAACGCTAACCGTTGACTCCACAAACAAAAGTTCTTTTTTTCGCTGAAGTGAATCTAAAACTGCACACTGCTCTTTTGTGTACGAACGCATAGGAACTTGGGTAAGTCCTTCACAAACTGTAGGAACTCCTCCCACATCCCCGTAGGGTGTAAGTCTAATCCCTTCCATGTAACTCGTCAAGCTTGCCATAATAACAGCAGCAGTAGCTCCAACTGCTGCCTGTTTTAACCACTTCGGCCTATTCATCACCACTCTTCCACTTAAACATGGTGCCGATGAAAAGCCCAAAGAAGATTATTGAAATTATTAACATATCTCCCCAAGGAGGAATTCTTGCATGTTGTTCGGGAGAAAGGTTTCCATAAACTGCACCAAGCCCAGCGCTCACAGAACTTAAAACCCAAACTCCTCCAGTAAACCACCACTTAACTTCATGGTGAGCTTTTCGATTAAACTTAAACTTTCTATTCATGGCATACTCTCCGAGCCGCTTGCAGTTACCTGTTGTCCCGCCGTGGGGATGGTGTTAAAAGTAATTAACCCAAAGGAATTGGCACTATAAAGTGTAGTAGCTACACCATTTAAAAAAACGGCTGTAACCGTAGTAGTAGCTAATCCATCCCCGAGTTGATACGAGCGAGTAACTCCATCCGTTGTACCTAAATACTTAGCAGTATAGGTAAATGTAACAGTTGGAAGTGGCTGTGTCCATGGCGGTGTTTGTTCATCCGTAGTTCCACGAACAAAGTCTTGTGGTTGGCGCGGTTCCCAACACTCTTTGCAAACATAAAACCCCTGCCAGTACCTAACAAGCTCACTCGCCTTACGCTTTGCTCCACAAAAGTAGCAAACCGCATTCCAATCTCCAAGCTTTAAGTAACTGCGTGGGCCATTCATTTCAGTAACCCCTCAGCATTTCGTTACGCTTGCGTGTTTCAGCAGCTTTACGGACTGCTTGCGCACGCTTGATGGCACGCTGTGCCTTTGTTGCTCCATACTCACTAAACCCAGCCACACCACGTAAAGCACCTTTCCATCCATATTCCTCAGCTTGCTGAAGTGGAATGGGTTGAGCTTTTTCAATTGGGTAAAGGGCACGTTGTGCTACCCCTTTCCAGCCCTGACTTTCAGTGATGTTGCCGGCATGTCCCTGAGCACTTAGATACTTTTTATTGAAAAACGCCTCGGCGCCTCCACCAGCAAGCGGAGAGAGTGAGTTGAGTGTAGTTTGCGCCATAGTAACTGGTGTAGCTTCTCCAGGTTTGTAAAAACTTTCTCCCAACTCCATCAAAGACTTTGCCCATTGAATATGGGAACCGTTGGGCAAGTCAATCATAAAGGGGTCTTCATTCTCCCAAATCGGTCGGCCAACGGTTGCATAGTTAATCGCATTCCCAACCGTTGCGTAAATGATGGCAGAACGAAGAATAAAAGCACGTTGAAGGTCAGCGGTAGTTTGAGGGGTAAGTAACCCCTTCAACCCAGTACCTTCTCCAAAACTTTTAGTTATTGTACGAATCAACCCATACTTCCACGTTGGAGCAAGGAAGGTATTTTCAAGTGCTTGCATTCCACGTTTTGAAAAAAGCCCGAGTTTAATCCTACGCAAAGTTCTATTTGAAGACTCCAGTGCTGCACGCTGCCAGTTAACCGCTCTCATTGTATTATTAACCGCTTCAGCAGCTTCCCTGTCGATGTCAATATTTTCTTTGTCAGTAAGAGAACGCCCAAGCTCTTTAGCTTTAGCTAACTTCATCCCGGCGCGATATTTATCCCACATTGAAAGTGAACCGCCGGTGGCTAAGTTACCAAACAAAAAGTCAGTCATCTTATTTGAGGCTGCTGTTACCGCAGTAACGAGCTTCCCTGAGTAGGGAATGGTGCGATCCATTTCACGCTGCAACCACTGTGACGCACGCTGCACATTCCCAGCATAGTCAGGGTCAATGTTTTGAACACCGCCAGCCTTACTTGGCTTGTATTGGAACCTCAAGTTAGCTTTCAACGCTTCATCAACGGTGTCTCCAAAAGAGGAGTTTTTAATCATCTCGTGGTACTTCGTCTTTCCAACAGCGCTTTTAGCAATTACCCCAAGAGCTTCAATGGGATTGTTTGTAGAGGTCAAAACTTGCCATGAAATATTAAGGGCATGGAAAAACGAACCAAACAAAATACTCAGTTTTCCTGCGGTGTTAACGGCCGAAACTGCTGCACCAATAGCTCCGGGTTCGTAATTACTCATTGCCATATTAAGTTCAGGGGCAATGTCAGAGTGAACTTGAAATCCGCGAAGCGCAGGAAGATTTAGGTAGGTAAATCCCGGCCTAGGAAAATCACTCTTAAACACCAACCCACGGCTACGAAGAGAATCCAAAAAGCTCTTGTTAATAACTGCCGTAGTTATTGACTTTTGGTAGTGATACATAATGTCAGCAATTCCGGTATACTTAGGAGTAACATTTATATCCTTTGCCTCACGAAGCTGCTTCAAGGTAAAAGGGATTTTGCGCTCCTTTCCATAAGGTGAGGTTGTGGCTGCGTCAAACTTTTGAGGATTAGCTTCGCGGTAAGCAGAAATTTTTGCTTGATCCTCTTTGCTAAAAATGTGCGTTACATATTCATCAAGTAGTTTTTTAACTACTTCATGTTGCTGTGCAAGTGCTCCGAGTTTGTCAAAGGCAGCTTTAGCCAGTGTAGCTGCTTCATACTCTTTGTCCGTAAGTGGGATAGTTTTATCACCCTCCATCCAGTCCGTAATAGCTTGTTGACGTTCTGGTTCAGGGGCAAGTTTACGTAAGTGATCTGAAAACGCTTGCGCATGCCTGTCTGCAATTCTTAATTGGCTGTCACGGTCAAACAGTTCATTTTTAGCTGTTTGAAAATCAACTTTAGGTTCTTTCGTCAATTCTTTGACACTTTTAATTGCATCATTAAGAGGAATTAGCGTTGCAGCAAATGCTCCCAAACCACCCACTAAGGCTCCTTTGAGTTTGTCATTTGAGTAGGCAGCACCAAAAGAAGCTCCTGCAACAATAGCAGAAATCTTTGCCATTTTCTTTAAAAGTTCAGGATCAACCCTTCCGGCTCCCGTGCGAGGAACACTAAACTTTATATCGTTCTCTTTTAGGTGCTGCTCAATAGCGTCTCTTGCACGCATAAGCAGTGAAGCCACTGTAGGTTGTGGCATCCCAAGCTGCTCAGCTATCTCTTGGTTACTCAACCCTTGCAAGTAGGAAAGGTCAAAAACTTGCCGCTGCCCCCGGCTAAGTTTTGAAAGTGCTCCACGTAAAACATGTGCAGTTTGTTGTGCCTCCAGATCACTTTCTGGCGTAGTCTCTTTATCCGCAATATCAGCTTGCAGAAGTTGTGTTGGGTCTTTTTCAACATCCGGGCTTCCAGTTGCAACCTCTTCATCCATCGAGGTTTCACGAACACGCCCACTCGCTGAACGCAAAGCCTGCTTAGCTTCGTTTTGTCCAATCCTGTAAAGCCAAGTAAAGAACTCTGAGTTACCTTGGAAGGAGTGCAAGTTTTTAAAAGCTTGTAAAAAAGTTTGCTGCGCAAGGTCGTCAGCACTTACACCAGCAACTCTAATTGCATGTTCGCCTGCCGCTGTGTGAGCAAGTTTGTTTTTAAGCCTTGGGTAGTAGTTTCTGAAAAGTTTTTCTACCGCACCTTGGTCTCCTTGCTTGGCTTGGTCAATTACCTCCTCTTCGTTTGGAAGACGACTTTCATCGGGAACCACGCTCTCGCTTGCAGGATTTTGTAGAGCTTTGTAAAGTTCAGGAAAAACTTTTTCCAACTCTCTAACCTTAGGTGGAATTGTTGACTCCGGTGGAAGGGTATGACGCTCTTCAGGAGTTAAGGCTGCACGTGCTTGCACATTCCTTGCTTCCACTTCTCCAGTATTTCGGATGTAGTCTAACCTAGCAGCACCCTCTAAATACTCGGGAGGTTTTCCTTCAAGTGCAGCGGAACCCTTTAAAAGATTACGGTGAGTTTCGATAGTACTGCCCGGCGCAAACCCCTCCTCTCTTTGCACAATATGCTGGGCCTCATGCAGAAGGACACTGTGCAAAGAGTGCTCGCCAACTTCGTCGTAAGAACTTGGTAAACGAATCTTTATAGTTTTTGTACTGGAATCCGTCTCACCATAACGAGAGAGGTTTGGATCAACCTTCACCTTCCAGTCACGTAAAGCTTTTCCGTAGTGCTTTTCCAAACCTGAATGTTCAAGTACAGAAGTGAACGGAACTTCTCCGTGCTCAGGAGTAAGCGCCTTTCCAAAAGAGCTTACTTTAGAAGTGTGGTCACTGATTTCAAACCTAGGCTTACCATCTTTACCATAAGATATTCCGGTACGTTCCCAAATTACATCCGAAGGTACACCAGCTTCACGTAGTGCGGCAGCATGTTCAAACTCTGCTCTAGGAGCTTCCGCAGCAAGGATACCTCCAAAAATAGATTCCACTCCATGCTTAAGGTCAGGATTTTGATTATTGTGTAGATAAGCGTAAGCACCAAGACTTGCACCTGCAACAGCAGGCAGCACCCTTTTAACGCCACTTCCCTTACCTTCTGCAACTAACTTCTCCTCGCCTGCATCCCTGTAAGGCTTTTCGTCAAGGTCACTCGGAGTGTTACCGGGGTTAGCAACAGCACTTTCCCGTGACTTTTTAATAGTATCTCCCAAAGCCTTTTGATATTCATTATGGTCAACTTCGGGGTGCACTAAGTCAAAGTGATGGTTTTCTGCTAGGGTAGCAAGGTAGTGTGCTTGCTGGTAAGATACCTTTCCATCTTTGGTAAGGGCAGTGTAAATCTTTTTAGGGATAAGTGCACCACCCATCTTTTTACGAAGCGCTGCAATCTCGTCCGAATCCCACGGGCCTTTATGCCTCATGATTGAAGCTTCGACGAGTTCATGTGTGGTGATGTAAGGTTTTGGATTTACTGTCGACTCACCGCCGTCTTTGTTTTTAACCTTTAACTCTTCTGGAATTTCTTTTGAAAGGTGTACAGTCTTACCATCCTCACTTACACCACCAGTCAAACCGACATCTTGAGAGTCGTTAACTCTCCAAACGTGCGTAGGAGGTTCAGCAGCTTGGTCAGCTTTTGGGTTAGCACTTTTGGTGTACTTCTCTGCTGCTTTTCGTGCAGCCTTTGTCACACTTCCACTTTCAGGAGTGGAAGCTTCTACTGGAATCAACTCACCATCTGGACCGACTCGAAAGTGAGGTTTTTCAGTTTGTGGCATTTCGCGAAGTTTTGCGCCACCCGGAGCACTTTTTGGAGTTTTCTCTGTTGGAGTTTCAGGTAATGGAGCTTCAGGGCTACCACCACTTTTGGTGAAGTCAGGCTTTCCTTTTCCGGGAAGCGCATGCAAAAGTGCTGCACCAGCACCAAAAGCTGCACCTTGCCCAACCGAACTTTCAAGTTCTCCCTTAGATACATATCCCTGCTGACCATAACTTTGAAGTGCAGTGTAAGGAAGATTTGCTGCTGCGCCTTCAACTGATCCCGAAATTACTTTTCCTGCTAAACTTTCAGGTCCGGCAGCGCCGATGAATAACATTTCAGGATGTTGTACCAATTGCTCAGCAGTACTAACACCGAAAGCTTCCGGGTCTTTTACTGCACTTTTGAATAGTTGTTGAACCCCTTCAGCTACTCCACCGCTATTTTTTAGTGACGTATAAGTTGCGGTTGCCCATTTTAGTTGGGTTGGTGTGTAGTCGTTCGGGTTAGCAATTATTTGCTTTGCCTTAACAAACGAATTTAAAGTGTCTACCCTCAGCCTATTAAGAAGGGGGGCATTGAGGGTATTTTTAACTGCACTAGCAAGAGTGTTGCTTACCAAAAAGTTTGTAAGGGGTGTTTGGTTAGCGTGATACTTTCCTAAATTAACATTGGCCTTACTTAATGGCCCTGTATAAATATCTCCTGTCGTTGGAGGTTCTTTAGGAAGTCCCCACACTTCTTCAGCACTAGCAGTTCGCTCTCCGCTCCCCGGTAGTGATATGCCTATTTCCTCAGCAGCATTAAGCTGCTCTTTTGTATAAGGTGAGCCTGCGACGGTATGTTGATTTTGATACTTAAGGCGCGACAGACCTTCAGCAAGATCACCGGAAGTTTCAAGAAACGGCTTTCCAAGAGATGACTTTGCGAAAGCGTCGCTTAAAGTCGTTGGAAGTTCTTTACCTACTCCTGAAGCTACCGTTTCAGGAATATGTAAAAACGCCTGCCACGCAACATCACCGGCCTGTTCAGCTTCACTGGGGGTTTGGTAGAACCCAAAGGAAGGTTTTTCAGTTACTGGTGCCGCAGAAAACTTGGCACTTTTAAGTTGACCTACAGAAACTGAGGGGAAGGTTGTGCTAGAAGTAGCAACCCCCGGTGCGCCCTCAACCTGCGCACCTTGAACTTCACTTGCACTAAAGGTAGGAATGTCCATTAACCACCCGTAACTTTAATGATCTGGCCGGCTGGAAACCGCTTACCGCCAATTGTTGCAGCAGCGGGAAGTTGAAAATACCGCTCACCTTTAAAATTACTAGGAACCTGAGCTTTGCCACCTACTACTTTAAGAGGCTCAGGATTAAATTCAGTATCTCCTTGGTTAGCTACTTGAGCACCCTCTTTGTTTATTGTGATGGCGCCAGAAGACTTAAGCTGTGAAGCGGCTTGCGAAAGAGCTTGAGTCATGGACATGTTTGGATTTTCACGTACCAATCCCTGCGCAGTTTCTGCTACGAGTGCAGCGCTGTTACCCCAAGCAGTTTCGGGAGCAGCGCCGAAAAGTTGGCTTAGTGTGTGGCCAGCCATTTTAACTGTTTGAGCACTAGGAACTGCAAGAGCTTTTGGACCAACGGTTTTAGCTTTTTTAGCAGCCTGTGCGGCTCTTTGAGCTACTTCCTGCTTCCTTAAATTAAGCTCCTGTTGGCGCAGACTGATTTCAAGTTTCCGGTAAGCGTCAGTGTTTTGAGTTACTACTTGGTCGTGTTGTTCTTTGAGTTGTTGTGCACGTGTTGTGCCGAGTGTTTCAAGCCTCTTCATCAACGCCGGACTCCACGGTGTTTGAAGCAGTCGCTGTCCAACTTGAGGGGAAATTTGACCCGTAAACATTAACTGCTTAATAGAATCTTGAAAAGCTTGCGGAGTTTCACCGCCCGTCGCAGCTTGAGCCACTGCGCTAGCCTCTTTAGCTCCATTATCCAAAGTAGCTGCATGCTGAGCAAGCAGTTCTTTGTTTGCTGCCAACCCCGTTTCATACAACTTACTTCCCTGAGTAAACATAGCATTTGCATCTTGCAAGTCTCCTCGACTTGAAAGGTAAGATGCAGCGTTAAACATTTGATTAGCTTGACCAATTAAGGGATTGGTTTGAGGAGAAAGAGTGCTTTCAGGAGAAGCAGTTTGGAGTTGAGAAAGTGCGGGAGGCAAACCACTTTGAGGCTGAGACTGCGCTTGCGCTTGTGGTGGCTGTCCTTGGGCTTGAGCATTATCGTTTGAAGGGTTAAACAACCCCTGCAAAGCCTGCACTCTGCTTTTCAGCAAACTATTTTGCAAATCCAAAGTTTGCAAGTGGGCTTCGTTAAGCTGCTTAGCCTGATTAAGCTGCTCACCTTTAAGGTATCCGCCTGCAAGCGCACCAGCAACGTTAAACAGAGACATTTAACTGCTCCTCAAAAGCCCTGCGTAAAAAGATTCCAAGCATCGGTAGCATCCGTACTTAAAGAGGAACCGAAATTACTATTAGAAAAAAGCGCTCCCAAGTTACCCCACATGTTTTGGTTGTTTTGTTGGTTAGCGTATTGAGCATTCCCTGCGGCAACCGCTCCGCTGTAAGGTGAAGTACTTGCTCCACTCAACATTGCAAGGTTGTTAAATTGTTGCTGATAAGCTTGCCCACCAGCACTTGCCGCAGCGGCAAGAGCATTACCACTTCCGGTGTAACCCTGAGCCGCACTTTGCCTTTGAGCAGCTTGCAAGTAAGCTTGGTAAGTCGGTGAAGTAGTAATACTTGAGGGGTTAGCCATCAAGTTATTAAGCTGGGTGGCAGCCGCTCCACGGTAAGCAGCGTAGGGATCATAGTAAGAAGCATTTGTAGGTGGGCCACTTGTACTTCCGCCACCACCAAAGAGTGAACTAACCAATCCCACCCCTGCAATGGCTGCACCAATCCAGCCACCCTGCTTTTTTGGGCCTTTAAAGTTTCTCATAAATACCTCAGTTAAGCTGCAATGTAGTGGTTAGTAACCTGCTGAGAACTAAGTACTGTGTTATACACAGCAACCTCTTGAACCGACCCTCCCCACTGGTATCCCCCTAAAACAACATATCTACCTATATTACCATTACCACTACCTGTATGAACTGTAGTAGTTCCAGTTCCGGCAGCCGCCCCATTTATGTAATAAGTAATATTTCCACTTACATCGCAGGTAGCTACAATGTGAGTTTTAGTATTGGCAGATATTACTCCAGTAGATTGAGTACCATTCACAATTCCAGCATAACCAAAGGTCAATGCCCCTACAGTGCTTTGACTTGAAATGGCCAGTTGAGGCCCCCCATTACTTATTCCTATAATAGTTGCGATTGTTGAAGGAACGGTAGAAATTTCTATCCAAGCCTCAAGAGAAACTGGAGCACTTATACCAGCTAAGGCGGTAGTACTTGGGGTAACTATATATCCCGTACCTTGAAGATTACAAGAAGCCCCATAACCTCCCGGTAAAATGCTCGGTTGACCTTGTAGAAGAGTTCCTGAATATGTGCCATTATATCCACCCCCCGAACTATCTGATGCTACTGTTCCACTTGCTTCTCCTAAATGCCAATAGGCAACTGGAGAATCACTAAGAATTACGTTTGGGTAAGTACCAATCTGCGCATACACTTGCCAATATACAGTCTGTGAATGAGCTGACCCTATTAAAGCATCAGTAGTTAGTTGCAGGTTATTAACCGAGGTTAGAACCCCACTTGTAGGGCTACTTGTTAGTAATGCACTTTGACTTGAATAGGAAATGGTAATTAAGGCTTGACTAGTTGAGGCGACTAAAGCTATTGGAATGTTTGTAATAACCTGTCCTGTTGAGACTGGAGTTACAGTAACACTTCCACTCTGTAGGGTAAGGTTACTGCTAGCTGCTTGGTAAACTAGAGTAGTTCCATTTGAGGTAGGTACCGTTCCACTAGCTCCAATCGCAAGTCTTTGTGGAGCGCCACTTGTACCTCCAACTATTAAATCCCCCACAGAAGTCATTGGATTAACAAATCCACCAGTTGCACTTATTACCGGATTTCCAGCAACTCCATCAGGGTTAGTAATAGTAACATTAGAGCCGGCAGTTAAAACCCTATTATTTATTGTCCCATTTCCATCACTACTCAAGAATCCTGCCGCAGTACCACCACTTATTGAAACTATTGACTTATTAATGATGTCTACTTTTGCCTTAAGCCTAATGAACCACTGATTCCAAACAGAGGTAGGCTTCCCACCCTTTTCATCAAAGGGTGTGTTGATTGGAAGTGGCGGAAGTTTATCGCTTTGCGTACTCATAATGTTCCAATGTCGAACTGCACTTCAACGGCTTGGATTCTAAAGGGGGTGTTAGCAGTGTGGTTTAAGTGATAAGCTCGGCGAACAAAGGTACCGTTGTTGGTTAAAAACTGGCGCTTTTGACCTAAGTCAATTAAACGAGGATTACTCCACGTTTGGTAATCATCGTCAGTTACGCGAGCAGTTAACCCCGCGCCTGGAATTTGATCACAAATAAACTCGATGTAGTTAAGTTGCTTTCTCCTGCGCGTTCCTGCATCAAAAGGTGGCGTGTAAATATCAACACTAATTGGAAGGGCATTGTCAGTAAAGTAAGTACTGTCAAGGTAGTAAAGGGCGCCGTTTGACATGTGTTGAAGAATGTGATGGCCACTTGAATCGTAAGTAGAAGCCATAAAAGGGAAGTAATTACCGTTTTGGTCGGCCCACTGACTCCAGTGTTGAGTTTTTTTGTCAAACACAAGAGTTAGGTTTGCACTTACCAAGTTTAAAACGTAAAAGGTGTGCCCATCAATCTTAACCCCAAAACTGTAAACTGTAGTTAAGTTGGCGTTCTCAAGTAAACGCGAAATGGCTGGAGTTGAAATCACCCCAAGTCTTAACTCCTCCATCATAACTACTTGAAGGGAAGCACTTTGAGTTTGGCTTAACCAAAAGAGGGTGTCATCGATTTTAGTAAGAGAGTAAGCATTTGCACAACCGTAAGGCTGCTTAGCTTCTTGTACGGCAGCTAGTGAGCTTCCTGTAGTGTTTCCGGCATCGTAAAAAACTTCCGTGCTCCACTGCTTTAAACAGATGACGTAAACCATTTGTTTTGCAAGCGCTACGCCGGGGTCAGGTTCAATTTGAGCCGTTATGAAGTTAAGCGCATTCCAATCCCCGGCTTGGTCAACACTGTTTTCAGCACTCTCCCAAATAACTGCCGGAGTTATTGTCGTACCTGAAAGGTGTTGCATTACATACATAAACCCATCAAGGTAAGCTAACCCAGGAGTAGTGTTTGCAGGGTAAACAGAGTTAATACTGTTTAAGGTTGCACTCACACCCGAGGTCGTATTGTAGGAGTAACCCTGAGTTCCATTTTGCAAAACAAGTTTTGGAGTACTCCCAACCACACTACTAAAGGTGTAAGGGGCAGTAGCATCAAGACCCGTTGCAACAGAAACTCCGTTTCGGAAAAGCGTTGCCCCCGTAGCTCCTCCACTAACATTAAAAACCGAGTAAACGTCCCCATTCCACGTCGTTAGACCCAAACCACCAGAGTTGTTTGAAACAACCTGCTGTTGAAGTGTTCCAGGGCGCTTGTAAATCCACAACTGCCTGTCAGGAGTTAGCTCCACATAACAATTAACCAACCGCGCATCCTTACTCGTTGACCCATCACGGTTGGAAGTGTCAACAACAAGAGGAAAACGTTTTGGTATTTGAACTTCCGGTGCTTGACCCACGAAAAGCTCCTAGTTAGCAAAAACTGTTATTGCCTGGAACCATTCTGTTATCTATAGCAAAACGAGTGGGGGTGTCTTCAACATCCCAGTTTTCAAGAGCTTGTCGAAATTGTGTTGCCCGTTGAGCGCATCTAGCCATGATTGTTTCTGGTTGACCCGTGCAGATGTCATCTGCTAACCCCCAGCGCAAAGCAATTCTCCACTCTTGAGGGAATTGTACACTTTGCTCAAGGTTAATGGGGTTGGTAGCTTGCTGCTGAATTAACAAGTGTGCAACGTTTGAAGCTTCAGTTGTGTCAGGAGTATTCCAAAACCACACATTCAAAACCGCAGCCTGTTTGTCAACAAAAAAAGAACTTACAGTTCCGTTGTTTCCAGTTACTTGGCTGAGTTTAAACCACGCATCCCAACTCATCGGGATTATGGGCCGTCGAATGTTTGTTGAAGGATTAAGAATGTAACCTTGTAAAACTCGAAGGGGTTTAGACATTTGAACACTTGACCCTGTCGCTGGGCCAAGTGTGTATTGATTTTGGCCTGCAACGAGCGGTACACTTAAGTCCTGCTGAAGCCAAAGTTTCAAACCCTGCGTTTGCCAAAGGTTTATTACATCATTCAACCTTCGCATGTAGGTAGCTAACTGTTCACTGTTTGGCTCATCTCCTTCTTGCAAGTAACCTGCATCATGCATTGCATCGTTAATGATTCCGTAAGGAGTGTTTGAAATTACGCTGCTAGCCATAAGCACTCCTTAAAGTGGTTGCTGAGTGCCTAGCTTTACGCACTCCACAATTACAGCAAAAGAATAAAGAGTGGCGGCGGTACAAGCAGCGGCGCCGCTAGTACCAAAAAGAATGTCTCCAGTAGCCCCCGGTGAAGCGTTGTTAGTTAAACCTCCAAAGTTCCAGAAGTCACCGTCATCACCACCACCAGAGCCGTAAAACAATTCAGGAGTTGTAGCATTCCAAAAGAGTTGTACGTCAAGCGGACTACCTTGGGCAATACTAAACTTTACTCGGTCAACTCGCAAGCCTGTGCAAGGTGGGTTCATGGTTGCCACACTTGTTAGTGCGACTGGCGCAATATCTGTTCCGCCAGTCGTAGCAACTCCCTGAATTTCACCTGTAACACGCACAACAAAGTTGCGCGGTCCATCGCGCAACACTTGAGTATTGTAGGAATTAGCCATGATTAACGCTCCTGTGCAGCAAACAGGAAGTCAGAAACCATAGTTTGTGCGACGGCTGTTGAGGCTTGAACAGCAAGGGTTGGAGCAAGCATAGCAGTTGTAAGACTTCCAGTCAAAGCAGAAGCCAAAATACCAACGTTAGGCCCAAGAATTGCGGTGTTTTGGTTTTTGAACCCAACCAAACTTGCACCGTAAAATCCCTTAACATTACCTTGCTGGTCAACAGTAAAACCAAGATCGATGTCCGTCGCAGCCGTCAAGGCTCCAGTAATTGTTGCACTTCCCACAACCACACTACCAGTCATTGCAGTAAGTACAATGGAAGTGCTTGCGGCCGCCTTACTAAAGTAAATACCATCAGTAACCGTAAAGGGAGTTACTGTAGTTTGGATAAGACCAGCAATTACAGCACTGTTTGTAATGTCCGCAAGACTAATTCGAGTAAGAAAGGCAAAACGCTTACCGGCAGAGTAGTTAAAACCTGCCCCGGCTTCTTGAATTGAGGCAAAGTTTGTTGCTAATGCGCCAGTTGTAAAAAGCGTTCTGCCCCCCGATCCGTTAGTTGTGGTTTGTGCAACGCTTCCCCCCGAGGCTGTTACTGTATACTTGCCCGGCAAATAAGGCAAAAAGTCATCTTCAAAAGTAGCGTAAAAAAACGGGTTTGGAATTCCAATCAACCCAAGCGGTTGGTACTTTGCGTCTTGGGTAAAGCCGCCGGTAAAACGAGTCGGTGTTGCCATTTTAGTCTCCTAACGCCTAAAAGGCGTTCCCCTCGAGATTGAGGGGAACGTTAGTGAGTTACTTTTTCCCAGAATGATTCATTTTCATCAAGGTAATCGCAAGTCGAGCACGTTTCCCCAACTTTCCCTTGGCATGTTTTTCCTCTTCGGCATAAGCCTTTGTACTCTTGCCAGCACGCTTTGCCGCAGCTCTGAAAACACCGGGCTTTTTAATCGCTTTTTTAATGAACTTTTTCGCAGCCATTTGCTTACCCTCTTACGGACCGTTTGAACCATACAAACCACGCGGGTCAGTTGCACCAAGAGAGAATCGCATGTAAGTAGCTGCAAGAGCGTTCTTAGTGTTAAAGTCGTTGTCTTGGTCAAATTTCGGCTTTTCACGCCAAAAGAACTTCATGCCATTCATGATATTGGTACGAATGAACCAAGCGTTAGGAGCGGTAAAGTAGTGGTTGAGCTTGATGCCTTCAGGAAAAGCATTGGTGGCTTTCAAGACGTTGATGTTGTTGTTTGCCGTGTCACTCTGCAACGTTGACTTCAAAATACGATTTGCGTTGTAGTACTCAAAACGAGAAACATGCAAGCTTCGTGGCATCACACTAATCAACAAACCACGATCTTGGGTTGCTCCCATGATTTGAATGGTGATGTCTTCAAGGGCAGCTTCACTCAGGTCGGCGGCTGGAGTTAGTGCATTACTAAATGTACCGCCCGTTGCGTTTACGTGAGCACTGTTAATCAATGACAACCCATCAGGCATCGAGTAGTAAGTATTTACGAAGGCGTTGTTGTAGAGAAACGCTGCAACATTCTCAACCGTTTGGTTGATGCTAAAAGCGTTAGCCTTTGCACGCCGAGCAGCAACTTCTTTGTAAAGATTGTCCTCAATCTCTTCGTGAGTTACTGCAAAGCCAAGAGCGTAGGCAATGTGAGTGTAAGTGGTAACCCAACCCTGCTCTTCACTATCATACTGAAGAGAAGCACCTTGACCTTTAATTGGAGCAAGACCAAACCCAGTAACCTGCACATCCTGTTCGTACGCTTTGTCACTGTCATCCATTTCAAAAAGGTCTGTGTACTCTACCGGGTGTTCGTCGTAAACCTGACCCCAAATTGCCTTAATCCCAGGCCACAAGAGTTTAGGATGGGTGCCAGTATTGATGATACCTGCCATGAGTTATTCTCCTTAAATACCAGCGGTGCCGGCGTGGAGTTCGTGATTGTTAATAAGAACCAACCACTTTGCGTAAGCGCCAAAAGCATTTTCAGGCTTACGAGCAAGCCCCAAAATACGGCACTGGAGAGTTGCAGTTGTTCCAACAGTAGCATTGTCAAGCTGCCAACCACTTTGGTAGCCATTGTTTGTGCCGACTACCAAGTTCGTGTTCAAGCCAATACTTGTGGCAGAAAGCTGCGTTCCGCCGCTTACCTCTTGAACTTCAAAGATAGCCTGCGGGTTGTCTACAACAAGTGCATACCAGTTAGTTGACTGAGCACCGCTTGGACGAATGGTTGAGTTTAGGTTGTTTGGGTTAAAAATTCCACCCTCACTTGTACCCAAACCAACAATCACACCACGAAGTGCCCCGGTGGCAGCAGCAAGAGTAACGGCAGGAACACCATTACTATCACCATTACCCGCAGAAATAACCGGGTCTCCAATTGCGTAAGCATTCGTATCAGCAGCAAGAATGCAGTAGGTTCGGGCTACACCGTTCCAATCACCGTCAAGATGGTTAACTGGAGACAAGCCCGAAGGACGATTTGCGTTAGCCATCACGGCCTCCGTTTGTTAGGGTTAAACAAGTCAGGAACCTTCCCTTTGCGGTAGCGGTTTCCTGCATCAGAAGCGCTCTCGCCACTCTCATTTGCACCAACAAGACCGCTAGTGATTGAGTTAGCGACAGCAGCATTTCTTTCCTCTACCACTTTCTGACTTGCTTCAAAGTATGGAAGCGGACACTCCATTAGGAAGAGCTTTCCGGCTTCGTTATTTTGATTAAGGTCACCACTGACTACCTCAACGTGGCTACCCAAAGAGTTATTGCCGCTTACGCTTGAGTGCCCAGCAAGATCGAAGTTGTTTAGGTTAACTTCACTTGCTTCAACAAAGGTGTAACCTGCTTGAAGGGCTTGGGCAATTCTATCAGGCGTTCCTCGAAACCAATGACGGTGGTAACCGTCACGTTCAGGAACTTTCAACCTTAGAACTCCACTTGACATTGGCCGGAAATTTTCCGGCAGCGCCACACCGTTAGCAGGATTTTCAGAAAACTTACTCACAACGCTACCTCCTTCTGTGGAACTTGTGTTGGGTAAAAAGCCCTCCGGACTTTAATCATTTCAAGTGCCAAAAGAGCACACTCTTCAGTTGTTCGGCGCTTTGCTCCATCACGTTCAACGCCGGGGTGCAAGTTCATTCCAACTATAGAAGCAAAAAACAAGTCAAAGGGGAAGATTTCTTCGGGTAGGAGTTCCATCACGATTCTCCGAAGTAGTCTTTTGCGTATTGAGCTTCCCACTCTTTTAGAGTTTTATAAACTCTGTTTGGACCTACAACCTTTGAAGCGAAAGAGTGACATTCTTTTTTAGCTTCAGCAGGAAGTGAGGCAAACCCCTTTGAGCTTCCTCCCGCAGCAGCGTTGTTTGAAACTCCAGAAACCTTACTTGCAGGAGTTCCCGAAGCGATTGTTTTTTGAAGTTGCTCAATTCTTAAAACTTCGGCACCAAAATCTTTCGGACCCATAGTGTTACCCGATACCCGAAGCGCAGTGCCGATACGCATAATGTTTTCAGTACGTTCACGGTCTACTCCAAACCAAGGGTTTTCCTGCATCCAAACGGTAGTCTCAGGATCAAGCTTAGGAGTTGGTTGAGCGTCTTCTTTCTTAGCTCCCTTTGCAGGAGCCTCAGCATCTTTCTGCGCAGCATTAAGATTTTGCAACTCTTCAGTCAGGGCAATTTCATTATCAACATCGCCTGACTCTTTGGCTGCTTTTAGCTGTGCAATTACTTCTTGTTTTGCCTGCTGGACCGCTCGTTTCGTACTTTCTGAGTAATGCTCTTGCAAAGCTTGGATTGATTCTTGGCTTTCACGAAAAGCCTTTTCAAGGTTTGCAATTTTTGCATCTCGGCTTGCCAATTCCCCTTGCAAGCGTTTGTTGTTTTGTGAAAGGATTGGAAGAATGTGTTTGCCTCTATCGACAAACTCTTCAGCACTTACCCAAGCTTCGGGAGCGCCGTCGAACTCTTCCTGCGCCTTCCAGCCCATATTACGCGCCTCCTGCTCGATTGTCAAGCCCGGGGTGCCGCCCGCCTCACCACCAAAAAGCTCCAACTGTTCACCGCCCATCTTGCTTCTCCTCAGTTATGGCTGCAAAAATATCATTACAGTTAATAAATCGATACTGCTCACCGTCAAGTGGCCCAACCGCCATTGTACCTACAAACTTAGCGATCATCACTTTGTCACCCACCTTTGCACGCGGTTGAGGTTCGTCATTCCACGCACAAGGACCAACCTCAACCACCACTGCTCGCTGGTCAAGAGTAGCTGTTTTAGCTAAAACTTCTGGAGGCAACTCAATCAATCCACGCTTAATTTCTGGCATGTAAGGTTTAACTAAAACCGCTCTGCCAAGCGGCTTCAAACCGGAAGGGTTAGTCATTCTTTAAATCCTCAAAGGTTAATTCAAGAACCTCTTGGTAAGCACTGCAAGCGCCGGTTGCGCCAGCGTTTTTTACTGCCATTTCAACGTTGAAGGTTCCAGTGAAATTACCATTAGCCCATGCCTCCATCAGGTGCTGCCGCTGCTCCAATAGCCATCGGTGGAGCGCTTCCGTTACTGGATGTTCCAGCCATGCCTTGAACTCCTCCTCCTTGAGCGTTACCGGGTTGTTGCTGATTACCATTCTCTTCTCCTTGGGTTGCACTTTGTGCAGCCGAGATTGCATTGTTAATTGCTTCAATGTGAGTTTTTAGCGCTTCAATCATTGAAGTGAACTCAGCAATCTTTGCTGCACTCTTTTCACCGCCTGCCTGTTCTTGGAAAAGCGCTGCTTGCGCCATCAAGTTCACAATCTTAGCTTGATTAAAGCTTCGCTGTTCCATCATCGTTGCAATGAATTTCATCTTTTCGTACTCGATCTTTTGCATTGCAGTTTGGTTTTTAAGTTGCTGTACCATTATTTGTGGAGTCATGATTGGACGAGCGTGAGCCATTCCAAGGTAAAGTGATTTAACGTCATCAACTTGCAAGGCTTCAAGAAAACGAGTTTCGGCTTCGTCAATGTTGTAAGCAGGGTTCATCATAGCAGCTTGGCGAATTAGTTGAGCTTGCGTTAATTTGGTAGCATCACTCGTGATTGAAGGGTCAGCACTTGGAACGATTGCAGTTATTCCGAAAGTAAAATCACTACGTTTTAGAAAGTTGGGCAAGCCGGCAAAGGGTACCTGTTCGGGAAGGTGAATTGAGTTAAGTTCAAAGAGTTTACGAAACTCAAACTTTAAGCCTCGCCAAATACGCTTGAAGATTGCGCTGTAGATTTTTTGCCCTTGTTCAACCATTGAACGACTAGTTTCGGCCGGCGTGTTTTGACCGGGGTTAACTCCAGTAAGCATATCCGTTGCACCACTAATTTTGTTGGTGTATTCGATTAGAAGTGAAAGGAGTTGGAAGAGAACCGGGCTTGGTTCACGTACCGGGAGTGGGATTAGTGACTTGCGCAAATCATCCCCGGTGGAGTCAACACGGTTCCAAGAAAAAGGATTAAACTCGTAAACGCCGCCGCGAATTTTTGCGCCTCGTGCAAGAAACCCTCCCGCTGTATTTGAAAGTGTTGCACTGTCAATTAGTTGGTTAATTGCGGAGTTAACACTTTCGTTCAACGGACCGAGCAAAGTTCCGAAACCGATGTCGTAAATACCACCATCAGGACTTGGGATGAAGGGAATTTTGGTAAAGTACTCGGTAGGTTTAATTTTAAGCAGCTTCCCTTCAGAGTTGTAAGTGACCTGGTTGAGGGAGTCGAAGCGGTAAACTAGTCGTAAAACGGTTTGAGTTTCTTCCTCAAAAGTTACAATTACAGGTTCAGCGTAACCATCCCCATCGAGGTCGATGAAGGTATGTTGTTCAAGACAAGCAAAGGGGGTTACTTCGGTTTGTTGAGGTTCGTTAATCCCTTGACGAGCATCGGCTTTAACTGTTTCAGTTGTCTTTTGTGGTTGAACGCCTCCGAGGTACCACTCGTCATTCAACACGTCGTTAAAGATTCCTGCCGTGACGCGCTCGTAAATTGTATTTCGAGTTAAGTAAGTAACGTGAGTTTTTGGTGCACGGTCAGTTGACTTTGCCCAGTAGTTAATTACAAAGTCACGTGGAAGTACAACCTCACTAACGTTGTGGTCGAGGGTTGGATCAAAGTAGGTTTTCTTCCAAACGCCACCACTTATTCCTGTAAGCAGCAACGCCATATCCATTTCTTCTTCCCACGCTTCGTCCTGTTCGAGAACTTGCCAACTCATGTATTGGCTAATTTTACGAGCGCGTTCGTGGAGTTGGCCTGTGGGGTCATCACCGAAAACTCTACAGTTAACTACCGTTCGGCCGCTGACAATTGAAGGGTAAGCTCGGGCGTGAAACTGCAAACAAGCAACCGTCACGAGAGGAAAAACAACGTTGCTTGCACCTTGCCACGGGAAAGTTTTAGTTTTTTGAACTTGAAGTGCAAGGTCCATTGCAGCTTCGTTGCGCTTTTCCCAACGCTCCCTACTTTCTTTATCAAGTCGATACTGGGAATGACACCACGCACCGATTGCAACAAGGTCTTCAGCAGGAAACTCACCACTCAAGTTGGGGGAGTTAATAGTTTCTTGCGTTATCTTAATGTGATGATTGAGGGTAAGCACGGCAACTCCTTAATAACCCGTAACGGCACTTCGGCCAAGAAGCTCAGCAGTTTGAGTGCGAGCAAGTTCTTCTAAATCAGAGTCTTCACCGAAGTCCGTTTCATCTTCAATCTCTCCAAGAACGTCAAAACCCACACTTACGTAAGCAGTTGAGTCGAATTGGTCATCAAGAACAGCTTGGGTTACGCCGGTGAAGCGTAAAAGCTCGTCAAGATAACCGCCAAACCACTCGGCTTGGGTATTAAAACGAACGCCGTGACCAAGCATTCTCTTTTGAAAGCTTCTTCCACGAACAGCTTTGTCTTTTGAAGCTGCTACGGGGTGAAAGTTAATCCAGTGGTCACGCTTTTGCATTTCTGTACGAATTAAGGGGTAAAGTGAAGCCCAAATTGGGCCTTTTTCAACTACAAAAAGCTCAGGTTCCCACTGTTCGTCAAGTTCAAAAAGAAGGTTTATCCACTCTTCGGAGGTCCAACGCCCAACTCTTTCATCAACAATGTGGATTAGGTTATCACAATCTTGTCCACCAACCGTAAAGGAGGTTCTGTTAGCGTGGTCATGGGTTGAAACAGCAAAGTCAGCACCAATTACGTACCGTTTTTCCTTTTCAAAGTCATCCTCAGTCATTTCAATGAATTGGTCACGTTTTAAGTAAGAGTCAGAGTGACCAAGTGGGTTGTTTAGGAACTCTTGTGAGTAACCTGCGGCGTCACCAGTGGCTTCAAACTCACGTTGCCGAGCACGTAAACGCTCAGCACTCCACTTCTCAGGCCACAAAATGTTTGAAAAATCGCTGTAACTTTCGTGGGCTTTGTAAAACAAAAACTTCCAACTTGGGTTTTTACTTAAATGCACAAGAAGTGCATCTTCGTGAAGGATGGTTCCGTGGACCCTAATCTTGCCGGTAACTGAAAGTGCTTGAACGGCCGCACGAAAAAACCAATCACGAAACTTTTTACGACGCCACTTACTTTCAACTTGCTCGTCATCTTCCATGTCGTCACAAACGATTAAGTTAGGGCGCTTACCTTTCCACATTGCACCGCGAATTTTTTGTTCTGCCCCGCGCGCAAGTACCCGAAAGCGGTGACCGTCAGCGCACTTAACAATTATCTCTGTCTTTTGGTCAACTTCAAACTCAGTTATTCCAAACTCGTTACGCAAGTCATGGTTTTCGTGGAGTTCTTCACTTAAGTTTGAAAGCTGTTCACTTGCTTTCGGCTCAGTTGAACCAATTAAAATGCAATAATCACTTGCACGAAAGCAAAGTTCTGCGAGGATGTAGTCAAAGGTTAAGGCGGTTGACTTAGCGTGGTCACGCGGAGCAACACAAGCGGCACGCGAACCTCCAGTTGCGTAAAGCTGCCAAGCTTCACGATGCCACTTCGGAGTTGCAACAGGTGAGTCATAACGCGGTGAGAGAAAAGCACCTGCAAAAGCCTCAATTAAGTCTCCTGTTAGCTTAACCATAAAGGTCTGCGTTTACCTGTAAGAGCAGCCGATCAGTTGTGCACATACCAATTTTGTAAAGTTGCGGGTTGTAGTAGGTGAGGTTTTGAGCTAAAACATACTCAATTGTGAAGCGATCGCGTTGTTGACGCATGTAAAGGTTGGAGTTGCGCAAGTAAACTAAAACTATATCTGTAAATTTCTCTTCAACACTGATTGTGCGTTTGTCGTCAAGGGTAACTTGAGGAGTGTAACTGCCACTTGGAAGTGGGATTAGAGAGTAGCCCGGAATCGTAGCATCGTACCACCACAAGTAAGAGTTTCCTTGAAAAGTAACTCCTAAGCAAGGCTTCATATTTTGATCAAAAGCAAGAGAAGCTTGGGAAATGAAGGCTTGAGTAAAAAGAGTTTGAGTTGGAGTGTTTGGAGCGCTTATAGTTACGTAGGAAGTTGAAAGGGTTGGGTTAATGACTTGAGCCATCCAAGTTTGAACCTGCAAGCCCTGACTTGGGTCACTCAAACCAACTCCACCAAGTTGGTAACTTAAAATGTTGGAGCAAGGAAGATTGTCAGGGTTAAGGAAATCCCCAAACTCAAGTTTCGTACTTAATTGCAAGCCTGGCATCATGGATAACGCGCCCAAGCAAAGCGATTGGTAAAAGTCATGGAGTAAAAGTTAGTTTTTGGAATTGCTGGGGAGATTCCGATTTGGTAGGAGTGAATCCAACCACCTGATATAATAGTCATTGCAGAGATTCCAACATTATTAGGATCGTTCCAGTCGTTAATCGTAGCGCTCCAAGTTCCGTCAACGTAGTAGTTACCGGAGGTGTAGGTTGCAAAAGAAACAGTTACTCCTGAGCCAGAAAGTCCTGTACCTGAGGGTGCTGTTGAAATGTTAGCCCCAATCGTACCGTTGTAGGCTCCTAAAAAGGCAGAACTGCCTATTCCAGTCCAAGAACTTGCAGATGGCGAAACAAAAGATACTCCTACGTAAGGAAGCCAACTTAAGTTGTAAGTTGTAGTTCCGATTGTGATCGTTCCGGTTTGCAGGGTAGTGTTAACCACCTCTTGAAGTTGGTAAGTTACGTCAAGCTCTTCATTACTTAAAACTGTAATTGTAGTGGGGTTACCACCAGAGTCAACAATCAAAGCGTGGCTGAAGAGTTCATAAGTTCCGTTAGTACCGGGGTTAGTGCTGGGTAAAGTTATATAGCGCCCGACACCAACTTCAGCTAAGGTTCCTGTAGCGTTACCAGCAGGAAAAGCGAAAGTTCCTGTCCACGTAATCGTTGGTGGAGTTGCACTTGCAGCAACAACACCACTGCCCAGTACACCCCCAGTTCCGTAAGTACCACTTACCAACGAAGTCATTACTGTGTCGGTGAAGGCCGGGGCAGTATTTCCCGAACCTACAAAACCGGCCCACGCAATGTAAGGAACACCGTAGGCAGTTAAGGTCGTTGAGTAGAAACCAAGCTGGTCAAGTCCAGCGTTAGTGATTAAGTTAGGAAACCACCCCGTATCAAGACGAACACTACCATCCTCGCGCTTAACTCTAAGCCTAAACCTTCCACGAAGTTGAGGTTTACCCAACAAAATTGGTTGAGGCTTTCTCAAAAGTATCATGAAAGAGTCCACCCTTGAACTGCAATGCTTACTTGAAGTTGTTCAATTGGGTTAGTGTAAGTCACTCGCCCAAGAGTTAAAGAGCTTGACAAAGGAAGGATTGAGACTTGAAACTGCTCAACGGGCCAGTTGTTGTAAACAATTCTTCCAAGCGTTAGGGTTGAAGTTTGAGGCGTTATGCTTACTTGGATTTGTTCAATTGGACCTGTGTAGGTAGTACGTGCAGGAGTCAGTGTGGAAGTTTGTGGAAGGATTGAAACTTGGATTTGTTCAAGGTAGCGTGGGTTAAGTAACCACAACCCTCCCTGAGGGGAAATACTTACTTGAAATTCCTCACTCCACTCAACAGGGTAAGGCCAAGAAGTGTAGTAAAAGGGAATTACAGGGCCGAAAGCCGGCGAACCCTGAAGCAAAACTGCAAGTTTACATGTTTGAAAAACAATTCTGTTTTGACTTGTTTGAACACTTGCGATTAGGTTGTAGATTACGCCGTCGATACCGTGTTGGAGATTTTGGATGAAAGCCTTTGAGTTAGTTAAGTCAACAAGTGTTCCGCCGTCAAGTAAGTCGCTTGGGTTGGGGTCGTAACCAGCAAAAACTTGCACGCTTACGTTTGCAGTTAAGAGATTTAAAGTTTCCCCACTTTGAAGTTGTTGAGTAAAGTCAAAGGTGAAGGGAACTACGTCAACTACCCGTTTCCATGCGTGAGTTAAAAGTGTAGTCACTCAAGTACCGTTACCAGCCCAAGCACCAGCGGGTGAAGCAAACGCAATTTTTGAGCTTTGGCTAAAAACATGCGTTGCACTTGTCGTTACCACACAAGTAACTTCGTAAATCACGCCTTCTGAGCTTGCGTTGCTAGTCACACTTTGCGTAACGGTGGGAGTTGAGATCGCGGGAATTCCACTTAAAATTGTGCTTGGCGTGTTGTCGGTTCCAGCAAAAACAATAGCGGTACACGTGGCACCGCTAATGGTTTCGCCTACTGCAAGTTGAACTCCAAAGTTAAACTCAACTGGGTAAGTTTCACCCGTAAGCAACAGCGGTGTGATAATGGAGGACATTACTTACTCCGAGTTGGAAGCCTTAAGTTTGGAATTCTCCCAAGCTTCCTGCGATAAGAGCCTGCAAGGGAACGGCTTGACTCAATTGGCCTATCCATAGCAAGTGCTTTACGTGGGTGAACTGGCCCCGTTTCCCACGGGTTCAACTTCAACGGCTTCGCCATCGTAAACTCTCTCACGTTGTTTGCCTAAAAGATTAAGGAGTCGATCCGCAAGCTGCTCAAGTCTATCGGCTGAGGGGGGTTGAGACTGCGCTTGTACTCGCGGACCGACTCGTCCTGTTGCTTCCATTTGAAGACGTGCTGCTTTAATCTTGTCTTCAAAGTTACCTTCACGCAGCGTTTCACCAATTGCTTCCACGGCTGCGCCATGCATTGCTTGTAGTTGAACATCAACTGCTTCGTTAAGTTTTGCAATATACTCCATACAAAGCGGTTGACGAAGCAGCATTGAAACATACTCAGGAGTTACACTGCAAATTGATGCAACCTGCTTGCGTTGAACTCCTTGAGCGATTAGTGAACAAATATTTTTGTGCTTCCCTTTAAGTTCTTTCAAAACCCACTTTTCACTTAACTCAAGTGGTTCTTCACTTTCCAAAGTTGCCGGTGAAGTAAGCGAACTTAAGGGAGTTTGCACAAAACTCGAAAGCACTTCAGATGACTCCTCGTGGGAGTTTGAAAGTACTTTTTCTCGGTTGACGGACTGTTTTAGCATGAGTTCGTGCAAAAAGTTTATTGATGAGGGGTGCGTGGTTTTTCACGCTGGGCATGCGAGGCATGCGCATGGAGGGACTGAGGTTGCGTGCCACGGGGAAGCTCCAAGGTTGGGGTGAGGGACTGCCGAACGGCTTCCAAGCCGCGCCGTTGGGCTTCAGTGAGCAAGCTGGCAAGTGCCTCGTAGGTGTGCACGGGTAGACTCCTCTGAAGCTCCTGCGAGCTTCGCGCGAGCTTACCACGCCACTGCACCGCCGTCAACTTCCACCCGCTCCCACAAAACTCCCTAAAACTTTACCTCCAAAAGCTTAACTCAAAAAAGCTCAACTCAAAAAACTTTAACCCCAAAAACTTTAACCACTAAAGTAAAAACTTTTGAGTGCCGCGCGGGTGGAGAGGCGTGTTTGCACTTTTTTCATTGCGCGCAAAGTTTCCCCGTTGCCCTGAGTTTTCGCAGCACGTTTCAAGACGGTACACTGTTGCAGCACTTTGTTAAGTGTTAAGTTAACGACACAATTGTTTACAATTGAGTGTGCAACAAGTTGAGTGCGAAAGCATCTAAGTTAGTGCGACAGATGGTCGCTTAACTAACTGAGGGTTGAACGATGAACACGTCAAGTCACAAGTTGAGTGTTAACCTCGCGGAGCGCGGGCAGCCGAAACAGTTGCGTGAGTGCAGCGTAACGCTGGATTGGGAAGGAATGGACGCGGAGTCGATTCGCGAGCTGGCTGCCGAACGTGTGCTTGCTGGCGTTGGCCAGCGGTTAAAGATGCAAGGTCACGTTCCCGAGAAGTACACTTACAAAGTAAGTGAGTTCGGCACGCGCAAGCGTGACCCGTTGAGTGCACTGCGCACGCTTTCGTTGGAAGAGCTGAAAGCGTTCTGCGCCGAGCGCGGTTTGCAAATTGCGGAGTAAGCTCACACGTTGCGTGCAACGCACAAACTCGAAACGCGCTGGCTGCAAAGCTGGCGCGTTTTTCGTGCTTGCATTTTTACGCACAACGTTAAGTGCACGCGCAAACGTTAGTTTGCAAAAGCGGTAAGCGTTAAATTTGGTGTTGGAGGTAAAACAGTCCAACGTGTTGGAACCCCCCATGCCCACCCCTAGTTCTTCATTTGTAAAAAAAAAAATAAAAAAAAAGAAACAAAGCGTTAAAGGAAGAGAAGTTAAGGAAGGGTTAAAGGGGAGGATGGCACGTTCCAACACGTTGGAAGGTTGCAGGTCCAACACCCAGCGCACGTTAAAGGTTAAAGTTAGCGCGTTAGCGCGTTAGTTGAGGTTAGAGTTAAGAGGTTAGAGTTAAGGTAGTGAACGGCGGAGCTGGGCAGGCGTACGGCTGCGTATTGATGCAATGCAGCAATGTGAACAATTGTTACACCGCGTGTTGCAGGTGCAACAACTGCATAATGCATGCATCTAACCTAACGCACCTTTTTTAACTTTCGAGAACTCAACGTGAACGCCTACTTGCAGAAAGCTAACAGAGAGTGGAAGCAGCCGTTGCAACTTCCGTTTTACTTGCAACGAACAGGTTGCAGTTCACGCAGGCTGCTAAACTTTTTAAGGTTACTGCCTGGAGTTTACCTTCCCGCAGGGAAAGTGAAAGTTGCACACAAGTACAGAGAAGTTGAAATTCAAGACAAAAACACGTCCATTGTTCTTTACGTTTTAACTTTCGAGGACTAAGCCATGCGTAAAGTTGAAAAGTTAATGGTGGAAGCGATTAAGCAAGGGAAGAACTTTTCGCTGCAAAACACCCGCGTCGAACACAGAAAAGTGGAGCACGAAGGAAACTCTCTGCACACCTTTGTTTACCTGCACGGAAACATGATTGCGGATTTTTGTTTTGAGAGGGAAAGTGTTTACTTCACGACTGCGGGATGGGCAACGCGCACCACTATGTCGAGGTTGAATGCGCTGGCACAAAGTTTTTGCATTAACTTGCATTTTGGGATTAAAAACTTTACGCCAACGGCTTACCGGCTGGGGAAGGTTGACCCTGCGCCTACGTGGCATTATTATGCTGTTCGTTAGGGGGAGTAAGATGAAAGTTAAAAACTCACCCTCCACCGCTCCGTGTCTTAAAGCACTTAAGCCACCGTTTTTGAAGTTTGAAGAAGATTTAATTGATGCCAATTGCAGAAGTTCACATTATAAAGATTTTCTTTTCATAATCTCTCCGCTTAGCGTAGAGTTTCCATTTTTCAAGGAAAGGAAAAGGGAAAATGAAAGTTAAAGCAACTCCAGGTTTAGCACTAATGGCTAAAACCGCTCCGAAATTTTCCATCCAGCCTTCATTGATAGATGGAAACGTTCAAGATTTTCGTTTAAGCTCCATTCTTTTTGCTGTTGAGTTTAAAACAAACTTTAAAGGAGCTTCATTAGTATTCCCATTTACCAAAGGTTAAAAATGAAGGTTAAGATACTCCGCCCACTTTTAACATCTGCTCGTAGCCTTATCTCCATAAGGGAACCTTTTTTAAGCATAGGCCACTCTTGCATTGACTCTAACCACAAGACGGGTAGGTTTACAACGTTTTTATTCTTAGCTACACGTGAAATAGAGTTCCCTTACTTTGACAAAGCTACACTTAAAGGGCTAAGAAAATGAAAGTCCACAACGTATCTGGAATAGATTTAGTTCCAACTTCTCGAGAAAAGGTTACTTTTCGACTAGCTCCTATCTGTATTGACAGCAACTACCTACACAGTAATTCAAGCTCTTACTTGTGGATAACAATTCCACCTGCTAAAATGACCTTCCCTTACTTCACCAAAAAGGAAACCGAAAATGGAGAACGTAGCACTTGAAGTTTTGAAGTTCAACTCCAGCCTTAGCGAAAGTGAAGCGGTTTTGTGGCCGTGCTTTGTGGGAGAAACCGGAACTGGCAAGACTGCACGTGCACAAACACTTGCGAAAAGTCTCAGCCTTCCACTCTCAACGCTCTTGCTTGGGACAATGATGCCCGAAGATATTTCGGGACTGCCGAGAGTTGTAGGAAAAACTGCTGACTGGATTTTGCCAAGTTGGGCAATGCTCGAAACTTCAACCCTTGTCTTGCTCGACGAAATTGACAAGGCAAAGCCTGACCACTGGGCTACCATCCTAACACTCTTAACTTCACGGAGACTCCGTGACAAGAGTGTAAACGCAAGTTTTCTTGCAGCTTGCCAACCGAGTGATCGCCAGCTTTGGTTAAGTGACGAAACCGGCAAAGCTCTCAGTGCTCGCCTAATCTTCCTGCCAATCTACTCAGACGCACAGTGGATTGCCCAAAAGCACAACGTGCAAGCACCTAACTTTCTTAGCGCTCGCCGTGAACTTGAACTCCCCGTTCTCGACGAACCCTCCCCGCGCCAACTTGATTGGTTAGTGGGGTTTGCTCGTAAGTGTTCCTCAAAGGAAGTTTTGAAAGCTGTAGTGCAAGGGATTGTGATGCCTGCACTTGTACCGGAAGTTCTTGCATGGCTTTCAAACAACAAACTCGAACTCACTTCCCAAAGTCTTATCGAAGTGCTTAACGAAGACCAGGAGCGAGTTGAAAAACTCACAAGTGCAGAGCTAATGCTTCTTTACCCACAACTCTGGACTCAACGCAACCTAAACTTGGGAGTTTTGGAAAGGACGCTTGCACGTGTTCTCGAAGTAGTCTCCCCAGATGAGATGGTGGAGTTGCAGAAAAAGCTAATCTCGAACGTTACCGCACAAACTCCTGACAGTGATGGGAGTTTCGACCTGCTCGAACCGCACTCAGGGCAAGAGGTGTTTAACTCTTTGGTAGCAGGCGTAGAGCGCGGTAAGGCGCTACGTGAAGCCCGTGAACTCGGAGACTCCAAGTGAGCCTTGACTTCTACTTCAACACTCTTGCCCCTGAGTTCAAAGCTTGGGCGGTTAGAAACATTCGTGAAGTTAAACTTTCACCCGAAGTTAAAACGGCCGGAATGCAACTAACTGACCGTGGCTACGTCTTGCACCTTAGCAAAACTGCCCTAGCGTTGGAAGGTGAAACCCGAAACGCTCTACTCATGCACGAGTTTTCTCACCTTTGGCGCGGGGACTGTTTGGTTAAAAAAGTTGATGGCAAAACTTGGAATGTTGCCGCAGACGCCGCCATCAACTATAAACTTAATTCAGAAAGATTGGAAGAGCTGAAGGGGGCTTTTGGGGGGGCAGTTGAGTGGGAGGAACTAAAAAGTAACTTCCCAACCCTAACCTCCAAAATCCCACCAACCACGCAAGAAATTTACGATGTTCTCGTAAAAGGTGGCTTTGAAGGAGGGGAAGATCACTTTCTTGCTCCAAAAGGAAGTGAGGAAGAGTGGGAAAAGCACCACATTCGCGCAATTCTTGACTTTCCGGGACGACAAGGTTCTCTTGAACTTAAGCAAAATCCGCTTGCGCACGTTAGAATAACCCCTCAAGCTGAACCTAGGGTTTTGCAGGTTTTGCGTAAAACGCTAAGAAACTTGCAACCTCGCAGCGGGGCAACTTTAGCACGTACTCGTAGCTGGTTGCGTGAAGGACGACTTCCTGCCATGCGTGGCCTTGTTACCCAACCCCGCTACCGTGTTGCTTGCTTGATTGACGTAAGCAGTTCCATGACTGAGGTACTTCCCAGAATCTTGGGAATAGCTCAAGGGTTTAGTCGCGAAGTTGACTGTCGCGTTGCTCTTTGGGCTACCAGCGCAGCTTGGGTTAAGTCCACTACCGAACTTCCTGAAGTTGGTGGTGGAACTAGAATTGCTCCTGCACTTCAACTTGCCTCAAACTGGAACCCCGACGCAGTTGTGGTAATAACTGACGGAATGCTTGCAGAGTGTGCAGTACCAACCGCGCTGCCTGCAATAATCTGGGTTCTTACTTCTAAGAAAAGTGAGGTTGAAGCTAACCTCTCACTGAGAAGTTTTGACCGCGTTGTGGAGGTTTGAGTGAAAGTTAAAGACCCCTCTAAAGATTTAGGCATAACCCCAAGAACTTCCTTAATAGGAAAGGTTAAAACCAACAACCTTCGTATTTTTGCGGGGCCACATTCCTTTTTTTCAATAAACTCACTAAGCTTAGTTGCTTCAATCAATACAAAAAAGATTAATTCGTATTTATTTCTTTATATTCCAGAGAAGGTAGAATGAAGGTCAAACTAACCTACCCCGAAGTACTACAAGAGCCGTCTTTTATCTCACCCGATGGGTTTGCCGTATGCACGTATCAATTCTTCCTGGAGGGCCTTGACTTTTCTTTTGGGTATATGGACTTCATTGACTTTCTTCAAGAAATACAAAGTAAAAAAGAAGTTAATGTTTCTTGCATTTACAACCCAACAGGGTAAACCCAAAGATTACCAAGGATTCAAAGCCACAGTTTTCCATGTTCCTTGCTAAATTGCGGGAGAAAAAGCGCCGTGCGACCAATGTTAGCAGCAAAAATAACAAAGTTTGAAGCGTTACGCTTTCCGCTTCTGGCAAGCCCAAAACTTGACGGCGTTCGTTGCTTGATTAAAGAAGGAGTTGCACTTTCACGCACCCTCAAACCCATTCCAAACGCCTTCATCCAAAGTAAACTTTCAAACTTAGCTGAGTTTGAAGGTTTTGACGGAGAGCTTGTTGTTGGTGAAGCTACTGGTGAAGGTGTTATGCAGCGCACCACCAGCGGAGTTATGAGTTTTCACGGCTCACCACACTTCACTTACTTTGTTTTTGACCGCTGGAACTCCACTGAAGAGTTTGAAAGCCGCTACGCCTCACTTCATGCCTTTATCCCCGAAATTATAATCCTTAACCAAACCCTTTGCCGCTCCCTTAGCGATGTTAAGCGTTGCGAAGAACGGGCACTTGCACTTGGTTACGAGGGATTAATTCTGCGAAGTCCCAAAACGCTTTACAAGTTCGGGCGCAGCACTGAAGAAGAGCAAAAACTACTGAAACTTAAGCGCTTTCAAACCAGTGAGGCGGTTGTTTTGCGAGTTAACGCACTTGAGCACAACGATAACCCTGCAGAAGTAAGTGAGTTAGGGTTAACCAAACGCTCAACAGCAAAAAATGGTAAGATTTCACTTCCCATGCTCGGCTCAGTTGACGTTCGAGACATTGAAACAGGCGTAGAGTTTAGCATTGGAAGTGGTTTTACGGAAGGCCAACGTTTAGCTTGGTGGCAACAAGACTTAATTGGGAGGCTTTTAACTTATCGCCACTTTGCAGTGAGCGGGGTTAAAGAAAAGCCCCGCTTCCCAACTTTTGTTGCTTTTCGCAGTGAGGAGGATTTGTGAAAGTTGCATTTGACCCCTTTTTTCCTGCATTGGTTTATTTTCCCTATGGAACAACCTTTAGAATTTACCTTCACCCTGACCAACTAGATTTATGGATAGACTCTTCACCGAACAGTAGGTTAAGGGTACTTTCGTCGACAGTTCTAGGTATCCTTTTAATTCGTCATTACAGTAGCAGAGGCATTCTTCAAGAGAATCTTCCATGAAAGTCCAATATTCCCGTGCACACAACTGGCTTGTAACTTCCAAAGAAGTTAAATCCTCACCCCCAAGTACAGACTTCTTTTACCTTCAGAATGATATGATAGATATTTGGAAAAATACCTATTTCAATAGAATGCAAGTTCTTTTCGGAGTTTTTCAAAAGCGGCTTGAGTTTAGGGTCAAAGAGGATATTTTATGAAGGCCGGTAAAGTCCTAACCCTACGCATTCGCCCTGAAGACATCTTAACTGCTTTTGATGTAGTTAAGCTTGCCGGCGCTGACCCCACAAACTACTCTCTTGCTTCCATCACCAACAGTGCTTTAAGTATTT
>JAEHJW020002100.1_pt1 | contig 32279 bp, 44 predicted proteins | sample 9271431 | NCBI WGS metagenome assembly JAEHJW02 | reverse complement strand
CTACGCCCGCAACCGCGACAAGGTGGCCGTCTACCAGCGCGACTACTACGCCCGCAACCGCGACAAGCTGTCCGTCTACCAGCGCGACTACTACGCCCGTAACCGCGACAAGCTGTCCGTCTACCAGCGCGACTACTACGCCCGTAACCGCGACAAGGTGGCCGTCTACCAGCGCGACTACTACGCCCGCAACCGCGACAAGGTGGCCGTCTACCAGCGCGACTACTACGCCCGCAACCGCGACAAGGTGGCGATTGAGATCAAATGCGCGCGCGGGGGGAATGTCTGCTGGGGGTGCGGCGAGGAAATGACACGACTGCCGGCGGATGGATTGTGCGGCGCGTGCCGCGCTGAACGCTGCGGGCGCCCTGAGGCGCGCGCATGAAACAGACATTCACCGTCGCAGAGATTACGAAGGCACTCAGCATTACAAAGCGGAGCGCTGAGCGGCGCGCTCAGCACGAATCCTGGTCCTTCACCGAGCAGGCCGTCCGCGGCGGCAAGCAACGCATCTACAAGCTCGTGGATCTGCCGCCGGAAGTGCAAGCGCAATTGCTACGCACACTGCCGGCCGATTCCACGCAACCCGTACTCTCCGAAGACGCGCAGAGGGGTTACGACGCGGAGTCATTGTCGGCTTGGTCGGTGCGCAAGAGCGCCAAGCAGCGCGCACGCGGTCAGGAACGAGCCAATCTGCTTCAACAGGTTCAACGTCTCAGATGGTCGGGCCAGAAATTCAAGGATGCGGCGGCGCTGGTTGCGAAAGCGAACGATATCTCCGTCGCCAACCTCAGCAATTGGTATTACGGCGTCAACGGACGGCGCGGCGCGAAGCACTATCGCATGCAGGACTGGGCGGCCGCATTGATTCCGGGCTATATCGGCAGTCTGCGTGAAGCCGAGATCAGCGAAGAGGCCTGGGATGCATTCAAGGCTCTGTTTCTGGTGCGTTCCGCGCCGACTTCCGCGATTTGCTATGAGCGCGTGGCGCGACTCGCGACCGAACACGGCTGGCAATGGCCGAGCTTGAAGACCATTGAGCGCAAGATTAAGAGCGATTTACCGCGCACCCTGGTAGTGCTGGCACGTGAAGGCGCTGAGGGTCTCGACCAGCTATATCCACCGGTTCGCCGATCCCGCGAACATTTCGCAGCGATGCAGGCCGTCAATGGCGATGGCATTCAGTTCCGCGCCACGATCCAGTGGCCGGACGATGAGGTGGCGGCGATCAAGGTCTGGATTTGGCAGGACCTGTCCAGCAATAAGCTGCTCGCCTGGCGCGGGGATAAATCCGAAAACAAGAACATGCTCAGGCTCGCTTATGGCGACCTGCTAGAAAAGTACGGCATTCCGGATATCGCCTTCATTGACAACACCACGGCCGCCGCGAGCAAGTGGCTCACCGGTGGCACCAAGAACCGCTATCGCTGGAAGATCCGCGATGAAGACCCGATCGGCTTGATGCCGCTGTGTGGCACGCGCGTGCAGTTCGTCACGCCGGGACGCGGACAGACCAAGCCCATCGAACGCGCGAACCGCGAACTGCGTGAGCGCATTGATTCACATCCGAAATTTGAGGGCCGCGGGACCGAAGCGCGCCCGATTCCCTACGATGAATTCATGACCGTGATGGAGGGCGAGTTTCTCCATTACAACGCCCGCCAGGACCGCGATGCACAGGTGGCCGTGGGGCGGAGTTACGACGAAGCCTTCGCCGCGAGCTACGCCGTCGCGAAGATCCGCAAGGCCACTAAAGAACAACGGCGCCTGTGGCTGCTCTGTGCCGAGCGCGTGCGCGCGGATATGCGCACCGGCTCGATTGTGCTTGGGCGCGGTCCGCAGGGTGAAAACCGCTACTGGTGCGAGGCGCTTGGGCAGCACATGGGCGAATCGCTGGTGGTGCGCTTCGATCCGCACAAGCTGCAACAGCCTGTGTATGTCGAGACGCTCGACGGTCGCCTGATTGGCGAAGCTCCCTGCACATGGACGGGTGGCTTTGACGATGCGCGTGTCGCACAGGATTTCCACCGCGAGAAAAACCGCTTCAAACGTGCGGCGCGCGAGGCGCTCAAGGCCGAGAAGCGCATGGATACGCTCACCGTCGCCAACATGCTCGTGCCACCACAGGCGCCACCGACACCGGAATCCAAAGTGGTCGAACTCGCGATACCGAAACGCGCGGTCGGTCACGATACGGAGCTCGCCGAGCACAACCGAAATTTCGATCGCTTGATGCGCGATCTGATGGAGCAGAAAAAAGCCCAGATCCTGTGAGGGATCCGGGCCAGGTCCGGCGGTGAGACGCCGGTGTTGTCTGCCGCAAAACGCGGCTTCAGAACGAGGATAGTGTAATGAGCAACGTCGTTGAATTCAAATCCGGCAGCCGCGATGTGCGGGCCGAAATGTCAAACCTGATGAGCCGCGAACCCGGCTTAAGCCAGGCGACCATTGCCAAGGAGGCCGGGTTCAGTTCCAGCGCCTTCAACCAATGGTTGAAGGGCGTATATGCCGGCGATAACGAGGGTGTCGAAGCCAAGCTCTCGAACTGGATTGATGCCCATAACGCCCGGCTCGCCCAGGCCAAAGCGCTGCCAGCCGCACCGCACTGGATCGAAACTCCGTCGGCCCAGCGCGTACTCGCCGCGTTGAGCTATGCGCAGTTCGCCGAGGATATCGTCGTGATCTACGGCGGTGCCGGACTTGGCAAAACCAAGAGCTGCGAGCAATACCTCACCGCGAATCCGAATGTCTGGATCGCCACCATGTCGCCGGCGACGGCGACCACAGTGCCGTGTCTGGAAGAAGTCGCGGATGCCGTTGGGTTGCGTGACCTCTCGACCGGTGCAGCCCGCATCCAGCGCGCCATCGTTCGCAGGATGGCCGGCACGCACGGACTCCTGATCATTGATGAGGCGCAGCACCTGGGTGTGCCGGCGCTCGATGCCATCCGCGCGCTGCACGATGCCACCGGCGTCGGCTTGGCGCTGGTCGGCAACGAGAGCGTCTATGCCCGCATGACCGGCGGCAATCGCGCGGCCTACCTCGACCGGCTCTATTCGCGTATTGGCAAACGACTGCATCTGCGCCGTGCGAGCGTGGAAGACGTGGATGCACTGATCGGCGCCTGGAAACTCAGGGACAAGCAGTGCATGGAAAGTTGCCGCGAGATTGCGGCCAAACCAGGCGGACTTCGCGTACTCACCAAAACGCTCAGGCTCGCCTCGATGTTCGCCGCCGGCGCCGCCCGGGCACTGTGCTGTGAGGACATTCGCGCCGCCTGGCGTGATCTCGGAGGTGAGTCATGAAACGCCAACCATCCAGCGATCCATGCCTCACGGCATGGCTCGCGCATTGCGCGAGCCGGACCCGGGCCGGCGATGCAAAGCATTCGCCGCATTCCGCAGGGGGCACCGCGTCCTTCCGCAGTAATGATGCGGAGTCCTACTGCGAATGTGGCGTTCCCGACTGCGATTGGACCTGGAGCGCTCCAAAGGAGGCGGCATGAACACTTACCCCGACGAATACCTCAACTTCTGGGCCGACCGTTATGTCGAGCGCGGCATGCACCTCTACGGCATCACACTCGCGGTGTTCCTGGCCCATCTGCACGAGATCGAGGCGGCGCTCGACGGCGAGCACGGACCGCTGCCGCTGCTCATGTCACAGCGCGCGGTGAGCGCGCGCGAGCTTTCGATGGAGCTTGCCAGCGACGAGCTGCCGCGGCGCAACGGAATGCCTTTCGAGCCGCTGCACCATCACGCGCACCCGCGCAATGCACGGGCGGACTTCAACTTTACCAGGAGCAAGCCACATGACCGCGCCTGAAACGATCGGCATCTGCGAGTGGTGCGGCCGCACTGACTACCACTTGGTGCACGGCACCTGCTCGGAGTGCCGCGCGCACGTCATCGAATATGGATTTGATCACGATGGGCAACCCCTCGGCGCCGACGCCGGCGCGTTCGTGGAAGAGCTTGTGCCGGCTCCCCCGACGCTCTGCGAGGAGGCCTGAGCGATGATCGCCATCACGCGCTCGGCCGTCCTGAGCGCGCTCGCCCGGCACCTGGGCCAGCGCAACGGCGTCCACATCGGCCCGCTGGTGTATGAGATCACCGGCGCGGCGCCGGATGTCGCGGCCGAGCGCGCCGTGCGCAAAGTCATCGAGGAGCTGCGCCGCGAGGGCGAGCACATCTGCGGCCATCCGGCGAGCGGCTACTACATGGCCGAGACGAGCGCGGAGCTCGACGGCACCTGCAAGTTCCTGCTCTCGCGCGCCATGACCTCGCTCACACAGATCAGCCGGATGAAAAAGATCGCGCTGCCCGATCTCGAAGGGCAGCTTCACCTGAAGACTTGAGGCCACCATGACCCGTACCGAAATCGAATCCCTTACCCGCGATTACGCGGAGGTCCGCCGGCTGCTCGCCGAGCAGGTGGACGAACTGCAAACCGAACTCGAAGGCGCGCGCCGGCGCCATCTGCCCGGCATCAAGGTGGCCGTGGCCCAGGCGGCCGGCGCGCACGCGAAGCTCGCGGCCGCACTCGCTGCCGCACCGGAGCTCTTCGAGAAGCCCAGGAGCCTCATCATCGAGGGCATTCGCGTCGGCTTCCAGAAGCAGAAAGGCAAAGTCGAGTTCGAGGACGAGGGCGCGGTCATTGACCGCATCCGGCGCCTGCTTCCGACACCCCAAGCCGAGCTCTTGATCCGCACGCGCGAGAGCGTGGACAAGAACGCCGTCTATGACCTGACCGCGGCGGACTTGAAGCGCCTGGGGATTCGCATCACGGACGATGAGGACGCCGTGCTCATTAAGCCGGTGGATAGCGAGGTGGACAGGCTCGTCACGGCGTTGCTCCAGGACGCCGAACAGATCGAGGAGGAGGCGGGATGAAGAACCCATTTGCCCGCACCCAAGGCGAGATATTGTGCGGCCACGACCGGCTCATGGAGGTTCGTACGTTCACCTACGGTCAATGCTGCGATGCGCTGAATCTGGACTTCAACAAGAAAATCCATCTGCAAAAGACCGTCAGAGAAGCGATTGAGGTGCGATTGTGGAAACTGAAGCAGCTAAAAAAGCGCGCGAGATCCGCATGAGCGACTTCTGCGAAATGGCCGAAGAACTTCGCCGGCGGTCGCCCGGAGTGGACGAAACCATCACGCTCTATGGCGACACTATTCGCCATGCAAATGTGCCCCGGCAGCCACACTACGCCTACGGCATCCAGCCGATCGAATACATGGAATCCCGCTTCACGGCTGAGCAGTTCCGCGGCTGGCTGATGGGCAATGTCCTGAAATATGTCAGCCGCTACACCCGCAAAGACGGTGTTACGGATCTTCTCAAGGCCCAGGACTATCTCGCGCGGCTCATCGCCTTCGAAGAGCGCCAGGAGCGTGCGCCGTGAGCCTGCGCATCCAGGTCTCGCGTGAGCCCGTCCAGCCGCCGTTCGAGGCGCTTGCGCGCGAGACTTGGTGGCGCTGGGAAGTGAGCGAACGGCGCCGGGTTCGCGTCGTCGGCTGGAGTCAGGGGTGCCGGATCGCAGCCTTTCGCGCGGCGCGCGCCGCGGTCGCGCGGCTCGAACTCCTGAAAAAGGGCGCGCCGCCTCATGCCTTCGCGTTGAATTCGGAGCAGGCATGAGCGAGGCATCCGATCTCCCTATAGATCCGCTGGTGTGCCAGGTGCAGGCGCTCCTGGCCGAAGTCTGCCATCTGCGCATCGAGAATGAGCGTCTCAAGCACCAGGCGGCGCAGCTCTCGCAGCGCCTGCGCGCCGTGAATACTGCCCGCAGTCTCTTGCGGCAGCGCCTCCGGAAAATCCTGTGAACGCAGCCCCGGACCGCCGCCGGGCCGAGCTCGCGAAGATCCACATCGCGCGGGAGGAACTCCGGCTCGATGAAGATACCTACCGTGCCCTGCTCTGGACTATCAGCCGAGTGCATTCGGCCGCGGATCTCGATGAGGTCGGTCGCCGGCGCGTGCTCGATCACCTCGCCGGGCTCGGATTCAAGACGCGCCGGCGCGGGCGTTCGACGCCGGCCGAAGGCAAGGAGCGCATGGTGGCGAAGATCCATGCGCTCCTCGGCACGCGACCGGTCGAATACGCCGATGGGCTCGCGCGAAAAATGTTCCGTGTGGAACGTTTCGAGTGGTGCACCGGTGAGCAACTGCACAAAATGATCGCGGCACTCCAATACGATGCAAAGCGGAGAGCGCTGCGGTGACGGTTCGCGGCGTGAGACAGTGGGCGCCGGCAGTGATCCTCCCGCTCATGCTCGCGTGGTGCTGGCCGCATCCAGCGCGCGCCGGCGAACCCCGTCTCACGCCGCTCCAACTCTCGGCCATTCACGAGGCCCGCACCATCGGCGCGCGGTATCGCGTGGCGGATCTCCTGGTCGCGGTCATCTGGCAGGAATCGTCTTTCTGCGCGCATCGGCTGGGCGATGACGGTAGAAGTTTCGGCTGCGGGCAGGTGCAACTGCGTACCGCGCGCCTCATGGCCGGGCACGCGGTGAACGCCCGCGAGCTGATCCGAAACCGCACCCTCAATCTCGAACTGGCCGCGCGCTACCTCAGCCATTGCATCGAACGCTTCGGCATCGAACGCGGGCTCTATTGCTATAACCACGGAGATCAGCGCGCCGCGCAAGCCTCACGTCGCGCGGTCGCGCGGGATGCGTATGTGCGCGCCGTGCTCCGTCTGTACGGACGCCTCCGGAGTTTGATGAATGGTCATTGAGTTCAGGCGATGCAGGTGTTGCGGCAGCGATCGGCCCGCGGCCGAGTTCTACATTTACAACCGATTCTGGTGCAAGAGCTGTTGCCGCGAAACCGCTGCCCGGCGCCAGGCTGAGCGGCGCGTCAGGTTACACGCCGACCGTCGCGCTCCAAAGAGCTCGTGCCCAGCGTCCATTCCCGCAGGCTGGGGTTGGCGCTGATGCAGTTGACCTGTCCCTGCTGCGCCGCACGCTTTCCAATTGAGGCCGCTTTGACTGACGAGGCGGCACGCGCGGCGGTGGCTGCCGCATGCAAGCTGCCGGCGCCCTTGGGCGACCGGCTGCTGCGCTATGTGGGGCTCTTCCGCCCGCGCAAACATGCGCTCTCCTGGCCGCGCGCGGCGAAGCTCTTAACCGAGCTTCAAAACCTGATTGAAGGCGCAGTCATCGAGCGCAACGGCCAGATCTGGGGGGCACCGGTGGACTACTGGAAGCGGGGCCTCGATGAGGTGCTCGCGCGCACCGCCGCGCTGCGACTGCCGCTCACCGGTCACGGTTATCTGCTCGAAATCATCGCCGGCATCGCGCAGCAGGCAGCCGCCAAAGCCGAGCAGGATCGCGAAACGGTGCTGAGGCGCCATCCCTCGCACCAGGTGATGGCCCCCCGCCAAGGGCTCAAAAGCGCGGCGGAACTGGTGACGCCGGCGATGCGCGCCAAGTGGGACCGGCAGCTCGAAATCACGCCGGAGCGCAAATGAATCTCGCCGAGGCGCATCTCACGGATCTCTCCCCGCGTCTGCGGGAGCTGGTCGAAATCATCGGATTACCTGCGGCGGTGAAGCTCATCGAGGCGCGCGGCGGCACGCGACTCTATGTGCCGCGCAAAGCTGAGGAGGACCGTCTCCTGGTCCGGCTCATCGGGCGCCCGGCGGCGGCGAAGCTCATGCGCCGCTACGGCGGCGACGTGATCGAGCTCGATCGCGGCGTGCGGGGATTGCGTGCCGTGCGTAACCGCGCCATCATCGCGGAATCCGAGCATCGGAGCGCCATGCAGTTGGCGCTCAAATATCAATTGACCGAGCGCCAGGTCTGGAAAATCCTCGAGCGTGCCGCTAGAGTGAATCGTCGCCAGCTCGCGCTCTCCCTCTGAACCGGTTCAGTCTGAATCTTCCCACTCCACGCCCACTATCCTGCGGTCGTGTCTCTCGCACCTCTTAACTCGCTGCTCTTTTCCGCCAGTGCGCTGTGGGCGGAGTCGCTGCATTTGCCGGTACAGTTGGTGCGCGCGGTCATCCGCCAGGAATCCGCCGGCAATGTCACCGCCTGGCGCGTCGAGCCCGCATTCCGGTATTTCTGGAACTGCGCGCTGAACGCGCCGTTTCGCGCGCCGACGGCCGAGGAGCTTGCCGCCAAAACCGCACCGGCCGATTTCTCGAAGCCCGATGGACTCGCGGTCTCGCTCCATACCGAATGGTGGGGGCAGCAGGCGAGCTGGGGACCGATGCAGATCATGGGCGCGGTCGCGCGCTCCTACGGATTTGATCGCAATTTTCCGGCGCTCTGTGATGCGTCGGAGGGCGTGCATTGGGGTGCATTGCATCTTTCGCACCTCGCGGCGCGCTACCAGGCGCATGTTGGCTGGGAGGGTGTGGCCGCGGCCTACAACGCCGGCTCGCCGCGCAGAGATTCAACGACGGGTGTCTGGGTCAATCAATCCTATGTGGACGGCATCCGCCGCCTCGGCGGCCTGGAGGGACTGTGAGAATCCTGCTGCTTGTGCTGATCACATTTTTTGTCATCGTGAACGTCGCGGTCGAGTTCCTGCGCAAGGACCTCCATCCCAAAACCGACCCCATGTCGAGTTATCTGACCGGCCGCTACGGCGAACTCGTGGATGCGAGCTATCTCGCGCTCGGCGGGGCGATTGGCACGCTGCCGCTGTATCTTGGCGCCGGGATGCACTTCGCCGTCATCTGCTGGATCTCGACGGCGGCCGTGTTCGCGGTAGTGTTGACCAAAAGGTTGAGGGAGGACGCGCCGCCCTCCCTGCAGGTCGAATTGCTGCACCTGCACGTGCTCGCCGCCGGCATCGCGTTCGTGAGCGCCAGCATTCTGCTCCTGATGCACGGCTGGCACGATCAGTTCCAGTTCCTGATCGGCGCCGCGGCACCCGCTTCGGCGGCACTGTTCGCGCGTTTTAAGCCGAATGCCACGGCCATCGAGGAGAAGACCTACGCCAGCCTCGTACTGGTGGGGTTGATCGCGCTTGTGCTCAGCCCATGAAGGTCCCGGGCCTCATTCGCGATGATCGCACCGGGGGCGTGAGCCACACGAAGTTCTGGTCGAACATCGCCTACGCGGCCATGACGGCCGCGTTTCTGCGCGCGGCCTTCACCGGGCACCTCGATGACGGGCTGATGTTCAGTTATGGCGCGGTGGTCGCGGGCTCCCACGTTGCCACCAACCTGGTCAACCGCAAGTGGGGGAAAGGAGCCGACCTGGGCGCCCAGGTCCCATGAGCCTGTTATACCGCATTCTTGCCTGGGCGGCTGTGGCGCTCACATTCACCCTATTTGCGGGCTTTAAGGGCTACACGCTCGGGGATGCGCATGCGACCGCGAAATACCTGGCAGCCGAAGCGCGTGCGGAGCAAGCAGCGACTCAGCGCTATGTCACCCAGGTCAAGCGCGGCGACGATTTGGCCGCGCAGCTCAGTCTCCAACAACAGTTCGCGCGGCACTCCATCCAGGCGCTGCGCCAGGAGGTCCCCCGTGTCACGATCCATACGGTTTCTCTGCCGGGCGGCAAGCTGGAAACGCTCGCTCCTCTGGCTCTCACTCGCGGCACTGTGTGCGTGTACAACCGTGCCTGGACCGGCGGTTCCGTGCCGAATCGCACCGCCCCCGGCGGCGCTGATGCAACCGCCGCGACTGCCTGTGCCGATGCAACACGGCTCTCCGATTACACCGAGTCCGACTGGCTCGACACGGATCTCACCAATGCCGGCATCTGCCGCGCAAACAGTGTCCAGCTCGGCGCCCTCGTCCAATACGTTCGCGCGCTCACCGATGGACATCGTTGACCACGCGCAGATGCTGGAGGAACAGGCGCGCGCCGAGGCACTCGCCGCGCGCCCGGTGACGCAGCCGGTGAAACTCGATCTGCGTCGGCGCGTCGTGTGCCGCGACTGCGGCGAGCGCATTGCATCGGAACGTCTGCGCAGCGTGCCCTTTACCCGGCGCTGCCTCGACTGCGAGGCGCGTTGGGAACGTCGCCGGAGACTCGGTTGATGAACGCCGATACTTTGCGCCTGATTGCCTCAATTGTTGAATTCGTGCTCAGCGCCTGTGTGTGGCTGTACGCCTGGATCTCGGCGCGCAACCGGGTGACTCAGGAGGCGATGCAGCGCACCGAGCAGGATTTGCGCACCAAGATCCAGGCCCAGGATATCGAGATCACGCGGCTCAAGGGTCAGATGCATGCGCTGCCCACCCAGATCCAGATGGGCCTCCTGTCCGGGAAGGTATCGGAAATCGACGGCGATATGAAAGCGGTCAAGACCGAGCTGCGCGGCCTCAACGAGAAGTTCGAGAATTTCACCGCCTCGGTGCAGCGCATTGAGGATTACCTGATGCAGAAGAACCTATGAATCCGTACGAACAGTTCCAGACCGAAGACCGGCGCCTGACGCTGCTCCTCATCCTGAGCCAGAGCGAAGGCTACCGCTGCAACGAGTTCCTGCTGCAGACCCTCCTCGACCAGCGCGGCCACATGGTGAGCCTCGACCGGCTGCGCGCCGATGCCGGGTGGCTTGAGGAGCAGGGGCTCGTGACCGGTACCGAGATTGCCGGCACCGGCATCGTGGAACTGACCGCGCGTGGCTTCGACGTGGCCGACGGCCGTGCAGCCGTTCCCGGCATCAAACGCCGGCGCCCGGGAACCTGATATGCCGCGGCCCTCCTCCATCACGCGGCTCGACCCGCAGATCCGCGCGGAAATCGACCGGCTGATCCGCGCAGGGCGCTATACCCTCGATGAGATCGTCACGCACCTGCGCGCGCTGGGCGCCGACACCAGCCGCTCATCCGTCGGGCGCTATCGCAAGAACGCCGAAGAACAGATGGCGCGCTACCGCGAAGCCCAGGCGATCGCCAAGACCTGGATCGGCAAATTGAATGAGGATCCGAATGGCGATGTAGGCAGGCTGCTGACGGAAATGATCCGCACGCTCGCCTTCCAGACCGTCGATCAGCTCGCGGGCACCGAGCAGATCAAGCCGGCCTCGGTGATGCTGCTCAGCAAGGCCCTCAAGGACCTCGCCAGCGCCGACAAGATCACCGTGGAACGCGCCGCCAGGATCCGCGAGCAGGCGTTGAAAGAAGCGGCCGAGGCCGTCAGCCACGCGGTGCGCAAAGGGGGTCTCACCGACGAGACCGCCGCCGCGATCCGCGCGCAGATCCTCGGGATGAAATCGTGAACGACACGCGCTTTGCCACCGACGGCGTCATTCCGGCGGTAAGTCGAGATTCCGTGCTGCTCCCCTACCAGCAGCGCTGGTGTGCGGACGCCTCCCCGGTCAAGCTCGCCGAAAAAGGACGCCGCATCGGACTCACCTGGGCGGAAGCGGCGGATGCCGCGCTCCTCGCTGCCCGTGCGGGCGGCATGGACTGCTGGTACATCGGTTACAACAAGGACATGGCACAGGAGTTCATCCGCGACTGCGCCACCTGGGCGCGCCACTACGATCTCGCCGCCGGCGAGATCCTCGAGACGGAGGAAGTGTTCAAAGACGACGACGAGGACAAGGCGATTCTGGCCTACGTGATCCGCTTCGCCAGCGGCTTTCGCATCACCGCACTGAGCTCGCGTCCCTCGAACCTGCGCGGCAAGCAGGGCCGCGTCATCATTGACGAGGCCGCATTCCACGATGAGCTCAACGAGTTGCTCAAAGCGGCAATGGCTTTGCTCATGTGGGGTGGCCAGGTGCATATCTTGAGCACCCACAACGGCGCAGACAACCCGTTCAACGAGCGGGTCCAGGACGTGCGCGCCGGCAAAAGGCCCTATAGCCTGCACCGCATCACCTTGGACGATGCGCTCGAGGACGGTCTCTACCGGCGCATCTGCCTGGTGCGCGAGCAGCCGTATTCCCGTTCGCTGGAAACCGCGTGGCGCGCCGAGCTCGTCGCCTTCTATGGCGACGCGGCGGATGAGGAGTTGTTCTGCATCCCGCGCAATTCCGGCGGCAAATACCTGTCGCTTGCGCTTATCGATTCACGCATGCGCGACGAGACGCCGGTGCTGCGCTTCGCGTGCAAACCCGGCTTCGAGACGCTGCCCGACAGTGTGCGCGCCGCCGAGGTCCGGGAATGGCTGGATCTCCATGTCGCACCGCTCTTGAGCATGCTTCGGTTGCCCGAGCGCACCGCGGCCGGCTGGGATTTCGGGCGTAGCGGCGATCTGTCGGCCCTCGTGCCGCTCGTGATCGGGGAATCGCTGGAACGGCGCCCTCCGTTCGTGCTCGAGCTGCGTAACGTGCCCTTCCGCCAGCAGGAACAGATCTGTTTCTATGTCCTCGACCGACTGCCGGGGCTTTCGGCGGCGGCCTTCGACGCGCGCGGTAACGGCCAGTTCCTCGCGGAAGTGGCCTTGCAGCGTTACGGCAGCCGCGTGCATCAGGTGATGCTGAGCGAGCGCTGGTACGGTGAACATCTGCCGCCCCTGAAGGCCGCGCTCGAGGACGGCACCCTCACCGGCTTGCCGCGCGACGCGGATATCCAGGCGGATCTGCGCGCCTTCGAGGTGATCCGCGGCATTCCGCGCATTCCCGACCGGCGCAGCGTCGGGCGCGACGGACTGCAGCGCCACGGAGACGTGGCCATCGCGCTCGCGCTCGCACATTTCGCGAGCCGCCAGGGCGCGGGCATGATCGAATTCAAGAGCGCCGGAGCACGCCCGAGCCTGCGGCGCGTGAGCGAGCGTGGCACACAGCGTCTGGGTCGCGCGGATCTGGGAGGATTCTGAAATGGCCAAATCGAAGTCGATGAAACCGACGAATGCAGTGCAGCCGCGCCTCAAGGCGCCGGTGATGAACCCCATCGCGACCACGCTCAACGGCCGCGATATTACCCGCGGCTATATCTTCCCGGATTGGCCGCTGGTGCCGCAGGACGATGTGCTGCTCATCCAGGGCAACAACAATCTCATCGCCTACGAGCAGCTGTTGCGCGATGACCAGGTGGCGAGCACCTTCCAGCAGCGGCGCCTGGCACTCACGAGCTGCGAGTGGGAAGTGCAGCCGGGCGGCGATGCGCCCGCGGACAAGACGGCGGCGGATTTCCTGAATGAGCAGCTCGACCGGCTCAACTTCGATGCAATCTGCGACCAGATGCTGTTCGGACTCCTCTACGGCTTCTCGGTCGGCGAATGCCTGTGGGATCGCGAAGGCAGCTATATCACCCTCAAGGACATCCGCGTACGCAAGTCGCGCCGCTTCAATTTCGACGGCGACCTGCGCCTGCGACTCCTCACTTATGCCCATCCGCTGGGCGAGATCATGCCGCCGGACAAGTTCTGGGTATTCCGCAACGGCGCCGACAATTCCGATGAGCCCTACGGGCTCGGCCTCGGGCACCAGCTCTGGTGGCCGGTGTTTTTCAAGAAGAACAACCTGAAGTTCTGGCTGATCTATCTCGAGAAGTACGGCATGCCGACGGCGGCCGGCAAATATCCGCCGGGCGCGCTGCCCGATGCCAAGAACACGCTGCTCGCGGCGCTCGAGGCGATCCAGACCGATTCCGGCATCATCTTCCCGAACGATATGGCGGTGGACCTGATCGAGGGCAAACGCGCGGGCACCGCCGATTACGACAGCCTGTACACGCTCATGAACGAGGCGATCTGCAAGATCGTGCTCGGACAGACCATGACCTCGGAGCACGGCTCCAGCCGTTCGCAGGCCGAGATCCACATGGAAGTGCGCCAGGATCTCATCAAGGCCGACGGCGATGCGCTCTGTCAAAGTTTCAACACCTCCGTGGCTACCTGGCTCACAGCCTGGAATTTCCCGACTGCCAAAACCCCGCAGCTCTGGCGCCGCGTGGACGAGCCGATGGATCTCCTGGCGGTGTCGAAAACCGACACCGCGCTCGCCATGCTCGGCTACCGGCCGAGCCCCGAGTACGTGCGCGCCACCTATGGCGGCGACTACATTGATCTCGGCTTCGCAGCGCCGCCTCCCCCCACGCTGCCGGCAGCATCGGCCGGGGGCACCGTCGGCCGCGGCATGGAAATGTTCGACGAAGGCGTGCTCCCCACCCAGCTCTTCGGCCAGGTACAGAAAACGACGGCGCCGGCGACGGATACCTGGATCGCGAAGCTGCGCGCGATGGTCGAGCAGGCACCATCGCTCGCAGCGCTGCGCGATCAATTGATGGCGGCGTATCCCGACATGAAGCTCGACCAGTACGCCGCACGCATGCAGCAGGCGCTCTTGGTCGCGGAGCTCGCGGGGCGCACCGACATCCTGGATGAGGCGCGTGGCTAACGCTGCTTATGGCTCGGTTCCCTTCCAGGAACAGATCGAGTTTTTCCGCCGCAAACTGAAGCTGCCGTCCGAGGACTGGACGCAGCTCTACCAGCAGGCCCACGACCTCGGGTTCGTGGTCGCCGGCGCCAACCGCGATGACCTGGTGGCGGATTTCTTCGAGGCCGTGGACCAGGCGATTTCCCAGGGCACCACGCGCGAGCAGTTCCTGAAAGATTTCGATGCGATCGTCGCCAAGTACGGATGGAACTATAAAGGCACGCGCGGCTGGCGCTCGAACATCATCTATCAGACCAATCTTCGCATGAGCTATGCGGGCGGCCGTTACCGCCAGCTCAAGGCGAACACCCAGGCGATTCCCTACTGGACCTACCGCCACAGCAATCTCGACAAGGTGCCGCGCATCCTGCATATCACGCCGGCGCCGGCCGGCTGGAACGGCCTCACGCTGCGCCATGACGATCCGTGGTGGGACACCCACTGGCCGCCGAACGGCTGGGGCTGCACCTGCTATGTCAGCGGCACCGACGCACGCGGGCTCGCGCGCGCGGGCAAATCCGGCCCCGACCCGGCCCCTCCCATCAATTGGGAAACCAAGACCATCGGCACGCACGGCGCACATCCGCGCACCGTACAGGTGCCGGAAGGCATCGATCCGGGATTCGGCTACGCACCCGGGCAGATCTCAAATCTCGTGCAGCAGGCACGCACTGCACTCTCGGAAGAGGTGGAGACGATCGGCAAACGGGAACGCCTCATCAAAACCAACTGGAAGAGTTACGGGCGTCCGGAAGAGATCCCGCTGTCGCCGTTCCACGGCACGCTCTTGCCCGAAGCGCCCGATCGAACTGCGCTCGCGCGGGAGATCACACAGCTGCTCGGTGCACCCTCTCAACTTTTCATGCCAGGTGGCGTCCCGGTTGTTCTGGACGCTGCAGCGCTGGCCGATTACGTGAAGCTCAATCGCACGCCCTTCGTACCGCTCATGGTGGAGACGCTCGCGCATCCGTGGGAAGTGTGGGCGAACGTGGAACGCACCTCGAAGGGCTATTATGAGGTGATGATCTATATCATCCAGGGCTACCGGGCACCCGGCGGCAAGCAGGTGTGGGTGATGGCGGACGCGTCCCACGGACTGCTGCGAGCGTGGAACTATGTGGCCACTTCCGATCCCGCGGAAATCCAAAAACGCAGACAGGGGATATTGCTGTGGCCGAATGTCGAGTAAGCACCGCGCGGCCGGGCCTACCGTCCTCCGCAGGTCGACGGGGCTCGGCCCTCGCTGCGGATCCTGGACCCCCAGTATAGCGTATGGCCGGGGCTGCGATCCTCATCAATATCCAGGATGAGCAGGCGCTCGCGGCCCTGCAGGCCCTGCTCGCGCGGGTGACGCACCTGGCGCCGGCATTCGCCAAGATCGGCGAATACGGCCTGCAGTCCACCCGCGAGCGCATCGAAAGCCAGAACACGGGCAACCCCGTCGGGATCTGGGCGCCGCTTTCCGAACGCTACCTCAAAAGTCCCAAAAAACGCGCTCACCACCCCGGCATGATCCTGGAGCTCTATGGGGAGCTGGTGAGCACGCTGGCCTGGCAAGCGCTCGGGGAGGAAGGCGTCGAATGGGGATCCAACCGGATCTATGCCGCCGCGCAGCAGTTCGGGCGCCCGGAAATCAACCTCCCGGATCGGCCGTTTCTGGGGATTTCTGAGCTCGACCAGACTGAAATCGGGGCAATTCTGTCTACCTATATAAGAGAAGGGTAAGCCCAAAAGCTCCCACCGCGCCAGACCGCCTAGAACGCCCCACGGCTCCTTGCGGTTCCCAATGCCCCCCCCCAATCGATTAAAAAAAGTTAAACGAGCTCCGGCAAAATTAAACGGGGTTTGAACGATCCTGGAACCGGGTTGTCAGGCCGTTCGCGCCTATCCCTTCGGATCCCCACTATTGGCAGCCGCGCCCGCTTCGGGGTAGGCTAGCCTTTGTCCCGATTTCCCTTCCCCCTGAACCGGTTCAGTCTGAACCGGCTCTCAATCCTTCTCCACACTGCGCCCCCATGAGCGCGGTAAAGCCCATCCAGATCTTCAAAGCCGGGCGCCATACGGCCGCTTCCGGCGAGACACTCGCCTTCTCGGCCGCGGATCTCGAGGCGACCGCCAAAGCCTACGATCCGAAGGTCCATGAAGCACCCCTCGTGGTCGGTCACCCGGACTCCGATTCGCCCGCCTACGGCTGGGTCAGTGCCCTGCATGCCGGCGATGGCCTCGAGGCCGAAACCGCGCAGGTGGATCCGGCGTTCGCGGAAATGGTCAACGAAGGCCGTTTCAAGCACATTTCCGCTTCATTTTACCGCCCCGACGCTCCCCGCAATCCGACGCCCGGCATCTATTACCTGCGCCATGTGGGCTTCCTGGGCGCCCAAGCGCCCGCCGTCAAGGGACTGCGCGCCGCGCAGTTCAGCGCAGCCGATGAAGGCATCGTCGAATTCAGCGAGGAGAGCGCCGACGAGGCACTCTGGTCGCGCTTCAGGAACTGGCTCTTCCATCATCTGGGCCCCGACGGCGAGGAATTTGCAGAGGCGCTCGACGCGAACGCGTGGCACGGTCAGGCGTCCGATTTCAAGGATGCCGCAACCTACTGCGACGCGTCACTCGTGGATCTGAACGAGCCCGGCAAGCCCAAGGTCAAAACACTCTGCCATCTGCCGGTCAAAACACCGGAAGGCAAACTCTCGCGCGGCGCCTTGTTCGCCGCACAAGGTGCGCTGGTGGGCGCGCGCGGGGGCGTGGATCTGGCGGCGAAGGTCAAGGCCGCGGCCGCCAAGAAACTCATCAGTCTCATGAAATCCCATTCCATCACGCCGGCACCGGCACTGCTGAAGGTCGCCGACTTCTCCGAGGAGGATCCCACCGTGGATGAAGCACAACTGAAACAGCGCGAAGCCGAGATCGCGAAACAGGAAGCCGCCTTCGCCGAGCGCGAGCAGAAAATCGCCGCCCAGGAGAAGACCGCCGCGCGCGCCGGCATCGTCGAGTTCGTCGAAGGCCTCGCGAAGCAGGGCAAAGTGCTCCCGCGCCAGCAGGGCGCGCTGGTCGAGTTCCTGGCCGCGCAGCACGCCGACCCGGTGATCGAGTACACGGAAAGCGCCGGCGCCGAGATCAAGAAAGTGAACTCGCAGGAATGGCTCAAAACCTTCCTCGCGGAGCTGCCTGCGCGCGTGAACTTCGAGGAAGTCGCGCGCCGCGAAGGAACCCTGTCCAAGAGCGCTGCACCCTTCCGCGTGCCACCCGGCTATTCGGTAGACGGCGCCAAAGCGCAGCTGCACGCGCAGGCCTTGGCCTACGCGGAAGAACACAAGGTCAACTACATCACGGCCGTGATGGCCATTTCCGGGAGCAAGTAAGCCATGCGTCAATCCATTGGAATTCTGGACCTCACGGTCCAAGCCGCGACCGCCCTGAGCCAGTATCTGGGCGTCGACTTCGGCGGCAATGCTGCCATCACCCAGGGCCAGAAGATCCTGGGTATCGCGCTCTACAACGGCAACATCGGCGACGAGGTGCCGGTACGCGCCAGCGGCACCGCACTCGTGATCGCGGGCGCGCCGATCGCAGTCGGCCAGTCGCTCATCATGAACGCCCTCGGCCAGGCGATTCCGTCCACCGGCGCGCTCAACGTCAAGGCGGGCGCCACCGCGGTGACGTCCACGGCGGCCAACGGCGCCATTCTCGCCGGCGGCGATTTGCCGGAGTACGTGTTCGCCGATGCGCTGGAGGCCGCGACCGCCGCGGGCCAGATCATCGAAGTTTTCATGCGCGGCCACTAATCGGCGCCACCATCACTCAATCGAGGACACCACGATGAAAGCCATCCCGTTCTACGCCCTGAAGCTCATGCTGCTCGCAGCCTTCCTGTGCAGCGCACTCCTGTTCCACCACGACGGCGGGGCGAGTACGCAGCTCCTGTTCTCCCATCCGCTGATGACCTCGGGCTTCGGCGCTTCGGGACTGGGGTTCGCATTCATGGGGCAAATGAGCCCCGGCCAGGCACGGGTCATCGACCCCATCATCACGACCGTGGTGCAGGGCTTCAAGTTCCCGAACCTGGTCGGCAATACGCTGTTCCCGGCGGTCCCGGTCAACACGCGCGGCGGCCAGATCCTCTCGTTCGATAAGGAAGCCTTCCGTAAGTACAACCTGCGGCGCGCACCGGGTGCGGCCACCAAGCGCATTGATATCGGCTACCTGGGGATGCCTTACACGCTGTTGGAGGATTCCGTCGAGGGCAAGGTCCCCTACGAAATCCTGGAGGACGCACAGCGCATTCCCGGCGTCGATCTCGCCGCCCAGTACCTGCGCACCACCATGAACGTGGTACAGAACTCGCTCGAGATCGATCAGGCGGCGCTCGCCATCAACCCCGCCAACTATGGCGCCAACAACAAGGTGGCGCTCGCCGGCACCGCCCAGTGGTCGAATGCGGCCTCGACACCCGTCGAGCAGATGGACTCGTACCGCGAAGCGATCCGGGACGCCGTGGGCATCTACCCGAACACACTCCTGCTCGGCCCGAAGCCCTTCAACGCCCTCAAGAATCACGTCGAGATCGTGGACCGGTTCCGCTACACGAGCCATGAGTCCATCACGACCGCGATGCTCGCGAGCCTGCTCAACATCGACACGGTCGCGGTCGGCACCGCAGTCACCTGGGACGACATCAACCAGATAATGGACGACGTGTGGGGCGACAACGCGATCCTGGCCTACGTGCCGCCGGCACCCTCCTCGCAACAGGAGCCGTCGTTTGGCTACACCTATCGCATGCTCGGGCAGCCGTTCGCGGAAGCGCCCTACCAGGACCGCAACGCCAAGAGCTGGATCTACCCCGTGACCTACGAACGGGTGCCCGTGATCACGAGTGCGAGCTCCGCATACCTGATCCAGACCCCGGCGTAATTCATACCTCGTTGCACTGATGTGAGGACACCTCGGCCAGGGATGGCCCCCTGAATGGAGAAGATCGTGAAGAAATATCAGGTCAAGACCCCCTTGTTCACCGACGTAAAGCAGAAGACTCCGCACCCCATCGACAGCATCGTCGGGCTCGAGGATGAACTCGCCGCTGGCCTCGTGCGCTGTGGCGCAATCATCGAAATAACGGCGCCCAAGACCCCGAGCAAGAAGGAGGAGTAACACTCCGTGTACGCGCAGCAGCAAGACATGATCGACCGCTTCTCGCAAGAGGAGCTCGTCCAACTGACGGATCTGACCGGCAGCGGTCAGATCGATGCGACCACGGTCGGCGATGCGCTCGCGGACGCGTCCGACGAGATGGACAGCTATATCGGCGCCGTGGCGCAGCTGCCCCTCACCAACATCCCGCCGGTGCTGACGCGCGTGTGCTGCGATATCGCCCGCTACCGGCTGTATGACCAGGCGGCGCCCACGGAAGTGACGGCGCGCTATACCGCGTCGGTCAACTGGTTGACGCAGCTCGCCAAGGGCGTCGTGAAACTCGGACTTCCGCAGACCCAACAGCCCCCGGTGCAGGACGAATCGCAGGTGTCGCCCACGACGCCCACCCGGGTGTATACCTCGGATACGCTCAGTGACTACTGATGCTCACCCACTTTCTATCCGCCGGCGACCTGATCAGCGCACAGATCCAGGCGAAGCTGCCGGCACAGTTTTCCAAGGTGGCGCACGCGGCGGATCTCGCCGGCGTCAAGGATTCGCTGCAGGTGACGCCGGCCTGCCACGTGCTGCTGCAGAACATCAAACTCGCCTCGCAGATCCGCATGGGCGATGCCGAGGCGTGGATCCAGGAATGGCTGACGGTGGTGGTGACGCGCAGCGCCCAGGACGCCAAAACCGGCGCCGGCGCAATGGCGCTCGCCGGGCCCCTCATCGGGGCACTGCTTACGCCTGGCGTGCTCGCCGGCTGGGTGATGACGGAGGGAGTGATGCCGCTTGAGGCGATCAATCCACCGGCGCCCCTGCTCACCCAGGCAGGCACGCTCTACGTGCCGCTCGCCTGGCGCGTGACGATTACCAACTGGGGCTGATCGAGGACTGAACCGTGGGTAAAGACACCTTCAAAGACTTCTTAGGCGCAATATCGAAGGACGCGGATGCCTCAGCCAAGGATGCGCCGGCCAGGGCGCACGCCGCAGCGCCGAAAGTATCCAAGCCGTCACCCGCGAGCCTCATCGAGCAGTGGTGGCATGACCGCGTGCACAATTCGCCGGTCTCGCGCGACACCCGTCTCTACAACTTCATGCGTGCCGCGGTCGATGAGCTGAAGCGGCTTTTTGAACACCAGGAGTAATGCACCATGTTTACTGAACAAGCCTTCTACAATGCCGGCGAACTCTGGGCCATTGGCTCCGACGCCAACAACACGCCGGCGCCCTTCGGTACGCTCCAGGACGTGGCGCTGGATTTCAGCTTCACGGAGAAGGAACTGCGCGGGCAGAATCTGTTTGCGGAAGAAACCGCCCAAGCGGAGGCCAAGATCACCGGCAAAGCCAAGTTTGGGCGCATCGATCTCGCGCTCTTCAACGCGCAGTATTTCAACGGCACGCTGGCAACCGGCACCCTCAAGGTGAGCTACAACGAAGCGGCCGCCATCCCCGCCGCAACGCCGTTCACGGTCGTGGTCGCAAACGCCGCCACGATGACCGATGATCTCGGCGTCGTCTACGCGAGCAATAAGCATGAGCGCCTCGAGAAGGTGGCAGGCGTACCTGCCACGGGCCAGTACAGCGTGAATGTGGCAACCGGCACCTATACGTTCGCCGCCGCAGACGAAGGGCTCGGGGTGCTCATCTCGTACCGCTATTCGGTCCCTGCGAGCGGCCACACGCTCACGGTCACCAACCAGCTCGCCGGGGCAAGCCCCTACTTCTCGATCATCCTGCGCAACTCCTACCAGGGCGTCGAGGCCGGCATGAAGCTCTACCGCTGCATGTCCAGCAAACTCTCACTCGCCACCAAGCTCGGTGATTTCATGATACCGGAGTTCGATTTCAGCGCACTCGCGGATTCCGCCGGCAACGTGTTCGAGTTCTGGGGCCTGTGATGATCGAGGGCGTCACCATTCAACTGGGCGGCGAGGGGCGGATTATTCCGCCCCTCAATTTCCGCGCCCTGCGTACGCTCCAGCCGGAGCTCACGCTGCTCGGCAAAAGCCCGCTCGGCCAGGGCGGTTTCTCCGATGAGCAGATGACCGCGCTCTGCCAGGTTATCCACGCCGCACTCGCCCGCAATTACCCGGACGTCACCCTCGATCAGCTCGAAGACTGGATTGATCTCGGCAATGCGCCCGCGGTGATCGCGGCGGTGATGGCGCAGTCGGGCCTGGTGCGCGCCGGCGGCGAAAAAAAAACGATGCCGACGAGCCCACCGACTGGGACGGCCTCTATTGCGCCCTCATCGGCTCCCTCGGCTGGAGCTGGGAGTACATCGACGAGCACATGACGCTGCCCAGGCTCGCGGCGTTGAACGCCTACTGGGAACAGCATCCGCCGATGAATCTCCTCATGGAAGCGATGGTGGGATTCCGGGCGCCGAGAAGAACCTCCCGGCAACGCCTCAAAGAACTCGCGGCCCGCTTCGGCAGCCCACGAGTGGAACCAAAGCGATGAACGTCAACACATCAGCCGTGATGCCACCAGGCCATGACGACGGACCATACGAAACCGAAGATGCCAATAATCCCGACGCCCAAACCAATGAGCATGACTGAGAAACCGCCATCATCAAGTGTCGGGCCCGCGGCCGCGCCTCCTATGAGAGCCAGGACTATTCCTGCTGAGAGGGTGCAAAGTGAAACCAAAATGTTCTTTTTCCACTTCTTGGAAGTTTTCTCGATCATCACAAGATTGGGGGATGTGTCACCCGACGCTGGGGTCACAATCGGCGCGCCACACCCAGGGCAATTCGTCGCGCGATCCGACACCTCGCGTTGGCATTCAGAGCATTTGATGAGCGCCATATCGGTTCTCCTTTGCTGATGGCTGGAGTATAGCTCATGGCCGGGATGTCCACTGACCTGAATATCGCCATCCAGATTCGTGCGCAGATCACGCAGGCGGAAGCCTCGCTCAAGTCCATCCAGGCGCAGATATCGGAGCTCGGCGCCACGAGCGCTTCGGCGTCCGCCGCGACCACGGAAAGTGCGACCGCGATGACGGCCTCCATGACCGCCGGCGCCGCCAGCATGAAGGCGATGCAGGCGACCGTGGCGGAAAGCGAAGCCGCGGCCGCCGCGCGCATCCACGACATGGTGCAGGCGAGTCTCGCCTCCGGCGCGGCTACGGCCCGGGTGGCCAAGAGCGAGCGCGCGCTGTGGGAAGAGCGCACCAATTACCAGGGCGCCTCGGAAGCCCAGCTCGCCGCCACGGCCGAGCTCAGTGCGGCCCAGGACGCCTCGGCGGGCCTCACCGAGAAATCGGTGCTGGTGCAGGGCGCAGAAGCGCTCGCCCAGGACGAAGCGGCGGGGGCGACGACTGCACACGCGGCCGCTGAAGCGGGCCTCAACACCGTGATGATGAGCGGCAACGCAACCCGGGAATATGGTGCACTCCTCGATGAGCTGCTGCGGAGGCGCTACAGCCAAATGGTCGGGACGACCGCCGTGCTGACTAATCGGATGGGGTTGCTGCGGTTGGTGTTCAGCGGATGGGGCGCGTCGATTATTGGGGTGGCGGCCGCGCTTGGCATATTGGGGTATGCCGTATATCGGGGAGAAAAACAGGCCTCAGAATTTTCGGGAGCTGTCATCGCCGCTGGAGGCGCATTGGGCGTCACCCGTGGCGATCTATACAGCATGGCCGACGCTATGACGAATTCCCGTACAACGATTGGCTCCGCAAGAGAAGCATTACTGGAGGTCGCACAAACGGGCCAGTTTGCGGGCAATCAATTGCGGCTCGTTGCACAGGGCGCGTTAAATCTAGCGGATGTCACCGGGGTCAGCATCAAGCAAGCCATTTCGGATTTTCAAAAATTGGCAGCTGCCCCGGTGCGCGCGGTAGTGGCGCTCAACAATAAATACCATTTCCTTACACTCGCCACGTATGACCAAATCAAGGCGTTAACAGAGCAGGGTAAAAAGGACGAGGCTGCCGCCCTGGCGGAAAAAACGCTGGGAGATGCCATGCAGGCGCGCGCACAAAAAATGCAGGCACAAGGAGGGATCATCATGAGGGTTCTCCATTCAGAGGCGTTTGGGTGGAGTGCGCTCTGGAATAAGATCATGGATATCGGAGCGCCTCAGACGGCGGCACAACAGCTGGCGGCGGTTAGAAAGGAGATCGCGCAAACGGAAGCGGCGCTTGTTAATGTCAGCAAAGGCGGCACACTCGGATCGGCGCTTGCACCTGCTGCCTACGATGTCAATGCATTGCGGGCACATCTTACGGCGCTCATGGCGCAAGCCGACGCACTCGACTCGCAGATTACGGCTCGGCATCAGCAGGCCACAGCCGAAGAGGCCGCGGCCAAGAAAATAGATGATGAGCTCAATACCCAGACATCTAGATCTCCTTCTCATAAAGTCAAGCAGATGTCATCGCTGGAGATCGACAAGCACGGGCTCGCGCGGCTGGAAGCGGCCGACAAGGTGAGCGAGAAGGAGCGCGGCGCATTCGAGCTCAAATACTGGCAGCAGAAACTCGCCGAAGCCCAGACCGGCAGCCAGGAATATGCGCAGATCTACGCGACCGTCGCACACCTGCAGACAGAGCAGGCGCGGGTGGCGGCCGAAGCGCAGCGCAAGGCGGCCGAGCAGGCACGGCAGCTTGCTGAGATCCAGATTTCGAGTGCCCGCTCTGCGGGCCTCGCCGAGATCCAGCTCGAGAAGCAGACGCTCGACCAGCTGCACGCATTAGGCGAGATCAGCGGCGAGCAGGAGATCGCGGCGGAACGCACGCTCGAGAACAAGAAATACCAGATCGAGCTAGCTGCCGAACAGCGGAAGCTCGCCCTCGAAAAGGGCAATCTGGTGGCGACGGCCAATACCCAGGAGCAGATCCAGGCATTGAGCCAGCAGCACGCCCTCGCGATGGCGCAGCTGGATAACCAGATGGTGATCGATGCCCGGGACAAATGGCGGTCCATCCTGTCGCCTATTGCTCAGGCGTTCGAGGAGAGTATCCGCGGCGTGATCCGCGGCACGTTGACCGTCAAGAACGCCATGCGCGATCTTGCGCAGAGCATGGTGCTGGAGTTCATCAATGCCGGCGTCAAGATGCTCACCACCTGGATCGCCAACCAGTTGGCGCTGACCGGGGCGACGGCTGCCGGTGAGTCGGCGCGCGTGGCCATCAAACAGGCGGCCGACAAGCAGTCGCTCATGTCCACCGCGCTCACCACCACCAAGGAGATCCTGATGAAGGTCTGGTCGGTGATGGCGAACGTGTACAACTCGGTATCGAGCATTCCGTTCGTCGGCTGGATTCTGGCACCCATCATGGCGATTGCGGCCGGGGCGCTGGTCGCCTCCTGGGCCGGGCGCGTCGCCTCGGCCGCCGGTGGCTGGGTAGTGCCGGGGGATCAGCTCGCGATGGTGCATGAAAAAGAGATGATCCTGCCGCGGCACCTCTCGGAGGGCTTGCAGGGCATGATTGCCGGCGGCAACAGCGGGAGCGGCGATGTGCATCTGCACGTGCATGCCATCGATGCCGGTGGGGTGCGCGACTTCTTCAAACAGAATCAGTTCGAGCTCGCCGCGGCGCTGCGGCAAGCGCACAGAAATGGTGCCTTCGCGTGAACGTATATCCCACACTCGCCGGTCTCGCGTGGCCCGTGGCGCGCAAGCCCATATTCGCGACGCTCACGCAGGCCGCGGTGTCGGGCCGGGAAGTGCGCGCGACCTACATGCAATATCCGCTCTACGAGTTCACGCTCGCGTACAACTACCTGCTCGCATCCGATCTTGCGCAGCTCAAGGGATTCTTTCTGCAGCAGCAGGGATCACTGCAGGGATTCTGGCTGGACGCGGGGCCCGGCGATGACAGTGTCAGCGATCAACTGTTCGGCATCGGAGACGGCGTGACTACCACCTTCGCACTCATTCACGCTGTAGGCGCCTACACTGAACCGGTGGCCGCCGTCAATGGCAATCCGACGATCGCGGTCGCCGGCGTTAACCAGGGCAGTGGCTGGGCTCTCAACGGCAACCAGATCACGTTCACGGCCGCACCGGCGCTGAATGACGCGCTCACCTGGACGGGTGATTACTACTATCAATGCCGCTTCAAGCAGGATATGGCACAATTTGATGAGTTCCTGTCGCAACTCCATCAGCTGAAAAGCGTGACGCTCAGGAGCTACCGGTGAGAACCGTGTCCGCCGCCATGCAGACGGTGCTCGCGTCCGGCTCCGCGCTCGTGGTCGCGGATCTCTACACCTTCACGCTCACGAACGGCACGGTGCTCCGCTGGACGAGTTCTCAGCAGCCCCTCACGATCGGCGCCAATACCTTTGTACTCGGTGCGCCGATTGACCGCGACAAGGCCAGCTGGCGACTCGGGCTCAACGTGGATTCCTTGGGACTCACGATTTATGACGACGGCAACACCCTCATCGATGGGCAGCCGCTGGTGGTGGCGGCGTGGAAAAATCTGCTGGACCTGGCGGCTGTCCAGATCGACCGGTTCATCTCCGATTCCTGGACCAACCTTGCACCCGGCGCCGTGAACATTTTTACCGGCGTCGTGGGCGATGTGCAGATCAAGGGCAAGCAGATCAAGATCACGGTGGAATCCTCGTTGGCAGTCCTCAAGGCCACCTTCCCGCGCACCTATATATTGCCGGCATGCACCAACACGCTCTATGACAGCATCTGTGGGATGCTCGCCGCGAACTTCACTTTCAACGGCACGGTAGGCGCAAACCCGACGGCCACGAGCTTCCCGCTGGGGGTGACACAACCGGACGGCTATTTCCAACAGGGCAAGGTGACCTTTACCAATGGCGCCAACGCCGGCCAGACACGCACCGTCAAGAGCTACGTGGGTGGCGTCATCACGCTCTTGTATCCGCTCTACACAGCGCCGGCCGTCGGCGATGGCGTGACGGCAGTGGCGGGGTGTGACAAGACGCGCGCCACCTGCACGGCTCGATTCAACAACATCATCCACTTCCGCGGCTTCCCCTACGTGCCCGATCCGAGCACACAATATACCGGGGCGGCCCAGCAAGGTGGCGGCACTTCAAGCGGTGGCAGCGGCGGCACCGGCTTGGCAAGAGGAGGCAGCGGTGCTGGCGGCTACAAACAATTCTGAACTGCGCGCGGCCGTGCTGGCCGAAGCACGCTCCTGGCTCGGCACGCCGTTCCATCATGCGCAGGCGACGAAAGGGCGCGGCGTTGATTGCGCCATGCTCTTGTGCTCGGTGTTCTCTGTCGTCGGCCTCGTACCGGCTATTGATCCGCGACCTTATCCGCCTGACTGGCATCTGCACCGCGACGCGGAACGCTTTCTCGGGCAGATCGCGGAGCATGCCTGCCGCGTGCACACGCCGGAGCCGGGCGATATTGCGCTCTTCCGCTACGGGCGCTGCGTCTCGCATGGCGCCATCATTGAGAACGAGGAATACATGATTCATGCTTGGATCGAGGCGCGCGCTGTGGTGCGCAGTGAGCGCCGCGCACTCGCCATGCGGCAGGACAGCTGCTGGAGCGTGTTCCGGTGAGCGGGCTCTTTGGATCTTCCCAGGGGCAGCCGATCGCGACGCAGGCCAACCGCGCGAACGGAATGCAGGTGCAATCTTCGAATTATGGAAAGGCGTTGCCGGTGGTGTACGGACGCTCGCGCATTGCCGCTGAGCTCATGTGGTACGGAGATTTCCAGGCCGTTGAACACCAGCAGCAGGTCGGCAAAGGCGGCGGCGGCAATGTGTCGACGAGTTATACCTACTCCTCGAGCTTCGCCCTGGCACTTTGCGAAGGACCCATCCAGAAGCTCGGAAACATCTGGAACGGCGCAGGCACCGTGGCATTGAGCGATATCAACGGCACCCTCATGACGGGTGCTGCGGGACAGGCGCCCTGGTCGCACTGGACCGGCAGTGACGCGCTCAACTATCCCCACGTCGCATATGTCGGCTGCCTCAACCTCCTCCTCGGCAGCACGCCGAGCGCCCCTAATCTCAATTTCGAGATCTACGGGCTCTTGCCCTTCGATAGCGGCACGGGCATTTATGATGCGGAGCCGAGCGCCATTGTGACGGATATCCTCACCAACCCTCAACATGGCGCTGATTTCTCTGCAGTGGGCGATCTCACGCAGTTCCGGGACTACTGCACGGCAGTGGGGATTTTCATCTCGCCCGTGATCGACACGGAAACCACCTTAAGCGATCTGTTACACACGCTTTTACAGATCACCAACAGCACGGTACTGTGGTCCGATGGTGCGTTGAGCTTCATTCCCTATGGCGACCAGGCGATCACCGGCAACGGTGTCACCTACACTCCCGCGATTACCGTCCAAGCAGTACTGACGTCCGATGATTTTGTTAAAGGGGTGCAGATCGAGCGCAAACCGCTCACCGATCTCAATAATGTGGTGCGTGTCGAGTTCCTGGACTCGACGAACAACTACGTTACCTCCGTATGCCAGGTGCAGGACCAAGCGGATATCGATCAACGCGGTGTGCGTTCGGAACAGACTATCCAGGCGCACTGCATCACGAACGGTCCGCTCGCCATGCAGGTTGCCCAGCAGATCCTGCAACGCAATCTCTACATCCGGAACACCTATCACTTCAGCGTCCCGCTCACATTCATCGCGCTTGAACCGGGCGACATTGTGAGCCTCACGGATCCGCTATTAGGGCTCGACCAGGAGCCGGTGCGCATCACTGACGTGAAAGAAGGCGCCAATCTCGAACTCGATATCACGGCGGAAGAATTCCCAGCCGGAGTCGCGGCGGGAGCACAGTATCCCACTGAAGTGAACGCGGGCTTCGTACCCAACATCCACGGTGCGCCCGATGCCACCCAGACGCCGGTGTTTTTCCGCGGACCGCAGTTCCTGGCGCCGCGCCCCGAGGTATGGATCGGCGTCGCGGGCGCAGGCCCAAATTGGGGCGGAGCTTATGTGTGGGCGAGCTGGGATGGCGCTCATTACACGCGTATCGGGATGGTTTATCCGGGTTGCCGATATGGGGAGCTGTCGAGTGCTCTTGCGATCGGTGCAGACCCCGATACCGTCAACAGCTTCGGCGTCGAGCTCTACGGCCCGGGGCAGATGAATGGAGGCACCCAGCAGGATGCGGACGAGCTGGTGACGCTCATGCTCGTGGACCAGGAGCTGATCTCCTACGAGACCACGGTCCTGAACGGGAACGGCACATACACGCTCGGGAACGGTTACCTGCGTCGGGGTGCTTACGCTACAGCCATCGCGGCGCACGCGGTGAACGCACCCTGGCTCAGGATCGATGATCATATTTTCCGCTGGGCCTGCGATCCGGGCGACGCCGGAAAGACCATCTATATCAAAATCCAGGCATTCAATCTTTATGGCGCCGGAACGCAAGACCTGTCAACCGTGGTCGCGTATCCGTATGTGCTCGGCGCTGCCGAAGAAGTTCCAGACGTCCCCCCTGTGCCGTTGAACTTCACGGCTGCACCCGTCGCCGACGGCGTCAAACTCACTTGGTCCAACCCGAATCCCGCCGCGGTCGCCATGAGCAGCGTCGAGCGCTCCATCGACGATGCGACGTGGACGGTTCTTGGCCAGGTGCAGGGCGAGTTCTACACCGATCATTTCCAGGACGGCAGCAGCTATTACTACCGAGTGAGGGTGCGGAGCAAGCATTTCATCTGGTCCGCGTATGCGGCAACACAGAATGCCGCCGGCAAAATCGTGCCCGCATCCTCGACACTCCCAAACGTCATCGGCACCACCGCCGATTTTACGACAGCAGCCGCCGGCTGGACGGTCGTGGCGAAGAGCGATAACAGCGTCTATGCTGACTACCGCTGTGCTTTTGATGTGACGGTCACCTCGATTGCCGTGGGCGCAATGGGGGAGCCCGGCACCTCGCGCTATAAGGTCTCATGCGGTGCCGCGGCAGCAGACACAACACTCAGCGTCATTGATGGCGCGCCTCTGACCCCGGTTACGCTGGCCCAGGTGATTGGCTACAACAACGAGCTCTACCTGGCTGTTTATCTCCCCAGCGGCGTCACGGTGCATGTCGCATGTGCACCGATTTCCGGCAGCTGGAATGGTGCATCAGCGCAAGCAGGCGCTGCTGCGCCAGCAGGTATCGTCGTAGCGACTCTCAACCTGGATCCGAACAATACTGGCGTGAGCCACACGCACATCGGCATGGTTGGACCGGGTGGGAAGTGGCACCTGTTCCTCGATTCCGGTGAGGTATACCACGGCGGCACACAAGTGCTGGATGCCACCCAAACATTCTTGCCCGGGGCGACGAAGGTCAAGTACACCACCGGTGTAACCGTCGATTCCCTCCAACCCGCCGAAGCGAATGCCGACGTGACCGGCACGCACACGGCTGCCGACACCACGCACGTCAACGGCGTCGTGAGCGCCAGCATCAGCCCGATCGCGGGGCTGATGCCCGCCGAAGCGAATGCCGACGTGACCGGCACGCACACGGCTGCCGACACCACGCACGTCAACGGCGTCGTGAGCGCCAGCATCAGCCCGATCGCGGGGCTGATGCCCGCCGAAGCGGGCGCGACAAACCGTCAGGACCATAATTTGGTTGCAAATGGCTACGGCGAGAATCTCAACAATACAAACTTTTCAACTTTCACGAGCTCGGAGGCTGCCACGAACTCTGATGCCTCGCCGGGTGCATGGAGATTTATTACCCCGCTTCAAGCTACCGAGTTTGATGGGCTGTGTGACCAATTTTTCCCGATTGACCCCAACCGCGCGTATTACGAAGAGTGCTGGGCCGAGTGGTGGAACAATCCGGACGGTGCGCCGAGTGGTCCCACCACCTATTTGGGGTTTGCCTGTTACGACGCTACCCAACGCCTCATTGATTATTCCAATGTCACGATGGTCGCCGGGACCGGAACGACGCTGGCGGCGCAAGCAGCCGTTGGCGCTACTTCGGTCACATTGACGAGTGGCACCGGCTGGAGCGCCGGTGCGGGCGCTAACTATCTGGTGATGGACGCCGACAATACCCATTACACCGACATGCCGAACTACGACGTGTACCGGATCACCAACGTGGTTGGAACCGCCATCACTTTGGCGACTGCATTGCGGCAAACCTATGCGAGCGGGACCAGCGTGCGAGAAAGCCAGAGTGGGGGCACCTACAACTATGCGTTATTTAGCGGGGGCGGCATTTCTGCATCCTCGTTCAACAAATACAGTGCGGTAATCACGGGCAGCGAAGCCAAGCCCTCTCCAGCGCACGCTTCTCAATTCCGCCCGGGAACCGCGTTCGTTAAGTTTGTGGCTATAGTGATACCGTATGGAGCAGGAAGTTACCGCCAAACTTTGGCTGTGAAGGGGATTGCATTTGCGCCCATGACTGAGATTGATTTCTCCGCTACGACTCATCTGAATAAAAATCAGGATTACGTGCCGCCCGGCGCGACTTACAGCAACATCGCCATCGGCGATGTGGATGCGACGAGCCGGAAACACAAACTGACGTTGACGGGCAATAATGGCAGCCAACTCCCGGACCAATTCAAAAACATAGCACTCAACGGAGGGGGATTCGCAACGGCCCGGTGGAATGGCCTCACCCTGACGAGCACATATAATGCCACCGCCGCCAAATCGAATGCCGGGATGAGCGCCGCCACTCTTACGATCGGCAGCAACACGATCAGCTACAATTCGCAGAGTACCGGCTACATTTTCACGCCGGGCGCGACGGAATATCTGGGGCTCGACGATCCGACCTACGCCGGAGGTTCGCCGTCGATCGTAAGCAGCACGCTACAGTCGGATCTGGCAACCAACGATGGCTATGTTTATATGGGCGCCGATGTGATGGCCACAGCGTCTGGGGGCGGTGGAGGAACGGGAAATATCTGTGTGGCCGCCGACATGTTCCTCCATCCGAATCTGCAGGCCAAATATGCCCGCACCGGCTACTGGCTGGATTGCGCCGAACACCTGCAGCCTATCGGTCGCCGCAAGGTCCTCGCCAACGGGTTCGGGGAAGCGCCATGCGTCGAGCTACGAAGCGAGAACGGCTGCGAGCTCGTGGTAACGGAGGATACGTCCTTTGAGGTAGACGCGTCCGACGCGTCCGTGTTGGCTCGCGACATGCTTGGGCACACGGTCCTCACTGATCTCGGAATAAGCAAAATCGTGGGGGTGACTCCGCTGCGAGATTGGCAGCTCGTCTGCCGCATCAACGCCGGGAACGTCAGTTATGCCGCGGGGCGCGATCCCCATCGGCGAATATTTTCCCATAACTCCATCTGCCCGTAAGGAGCACGCAATGAGTTACCGTCCGGCAACCATACCGAATCTCGCGCAGGGAGAGCATGCGTTCGAGCTCGACACCGCCGAATATGTGGTGGTGAGAATGCAGATCGAGCGCGATCCCCGGAACAGCCTGTTGCGATTCGTCGCGATGGCTCGACAAGTGACCGGTGATGGAATGCCGGTGCTCGATGCGCACAGCAACCCCATCCTGGCCACGCACGTCGGCAATATGACCGCCTTGGATCTGCCGGCACACGGGGGTGTCAGCGGCTACGCCAAGCTCGTACTCGATATCGTGCTGGGCGAGCCGTCTGCCCTGATGGATGCTGATGATGATATCCGAGATGCCATCACGGCGGCGGCGGCGGCTACACCCGCACTAGATATTTCCACGCTTTAACAGGATCGCGTTTGGAGAGCCCACGGCTGAGTTTGACCTGTCAACATTGGGATAATAACGTACCCTTAAATGGTCGTGGAACGCCCGTGGAACAAACTCGCAAACCAAGTGTCGCAAACTCGCAAACCAAGTGTCGCGTTACAACCGGGCAACACCCCATTGAGTG
>JAEHJW020000070.1_pt1 | contig 32293 bp, 48 predicted proteins | sample 9271431 | NCBI WGS metagenome assembly JAEHJW02 | reverse complement strand
AAGAACTCTTTCAGGTGGTGAAGCAGTCTGGATTAAGCGGGCACTTTACGACGCTTTTGGAATAATTCGCGCCAGAAATACCAACCTTATTTTCATGACGGCATTCCAAGACGAAGCCGATGGAGCATTAGATCCTGACGCCAGAGTTACATATTTAAGGATGCTTCAAGCGGCTCATAAACAGAGCGGTAGACGGCACACAATATTGATTACGCATAGCTCTGAGATACAGGAAATGATCCAAACAAAAATAGAAGTGGCAAAGTTATGTCCCAGAAAAAACAGTGGCGTTGCCGCTTAATAGGTGAATAAGGAGGAATCTATGCACCACTATATTGATATACATGAGGTTGCAAAACGACTTGATACCAAGCCAGAAAATGCACGTGCTGTAGTAAATTGGTTTGGAGTTAAGAGTCACGATAAACCGGCATCAGAGGGTCAGTTTGGCAAACCAGTCAAGCTCTACAACCCTGATGACGTGGATAAGATCGTTGGCTTTAAAGCAACTGAGTTTGGGAATAAATAGGCCACTAAGCCTTTAAACTAGAGCGGTTCCCAGCGGAAAGGGAAGCTGGCCCGGCGTGAGACTGTTTCGGCGTCCACATGGGCTTTTTTGGGAGATATCATGGCCGGTAGAAAGCCTCAGTTTGATGCAACTTATTTTCCTTTCTATGCAAAAGACGGGAGAACTCTTTTCATGCTCCAATCAAAGTTTGGCCTTGAGGGTATTGGTTTCTTCACGAACCTTTTGAGACTCCTTTGCTTAACACCCCATCATTACCTCGATTTGTCGAACCAAGCGGACGCTCCATACACATGGGCAAAGATCGGAATTCAAGACGATGAGAAGGCCGAAAAGATCATGGGTGTGATGGTTTTGACAGGGAAAATTGATGCTCTGCTTTGGGAAAAATGCCGTGTAATTTACTCACAAGACTTCGTTGATTCACTTTCAGAGCTTTATGCCAAGCGCAAAGAGTCAGCTCTCTCACTTGCCCAAATCCGGGGAATCTATGGCATTGATTCCCCGGAAATGCCTATTTCCGCACCGGAAATCCCCGGAAATACCAATTTCCGGGGTCAACAATACGCAAAGAAAAGAAAAGAAAAGGAAAGAGAAGAATTTGCCGCACCCGTCGAAACGACGGTTGTGGAAAAACCTGTGGATAAAATGCCAAACTTCGACCCGGACATTCCCACTCTCAAAACCCCTGACGGAGTGAAGTTCGCACCAGAGGAACTTGCTGAGCTTGTCGCTCACGCTGGACCAGATGCCCAAGCGCACCTTGACAAGTTTGCCCGAAAGATCGCGATGCATCGGTACGGCTACAAGAACCATTGGGCGGCGCTCAAGGATTTCTGGGCCAACGCAGGAGGGGCGAAAGCTTGGCTGTCTCCTCGAGATTCTCCGCAGTCAGTCACGCCAAGTTTTGTTCCGGACATATCGCAGTCGGCCACGATTTTACAGCGGCTAGAGCGATACAGGCAGGAGGCCGCGAGTACGGAAGATATTGAGCGTTTTGAGACCTTCGTTGTCGGATTCAGATCATGACGTGCGAGTTAAATCATTTTTGGCCAAAAATAAAATGGCTAAAATTGATCTTTTGCGAAAAGTCGACCTTGGAGACGGCTTTGATGAAAGGTGCCTTTAAAACGATTCCTTGTGAGATGCGGAGATGATCAAATGCTATGGCGAAAAAGGCGTCTTAGGAAGACCGCAGGACGTCTGCCAGAAGCGCGATCAGTGCTTGCGGTACACAGCGCCGGTTAACCGAATTCGGCAAGCGTTCCGTGAGCCTGGGCGCTGGTTCAAGTCGGCCACTGGATGCGAGAATTACGTTGACGAAACTGGAACCGGCGATTTGTTTAGGGGTTTATACGGAACAGTATAAACTATGTTAGGTCGATTCTCGCGGCATAACAAGTTATGCCGACATCGAACGGGAGGAAAAGCATGGAGCAAGAAAGACGAGTGCGATGCAACCACTGCATGAGCGTCGTGTACGAGGAATATCTGATAAAGGCCGACGATGCCGAATCCGGCGAGCGTTGCCCTATCTGTAAAAAAAGTGATGCGCTTATGGACGTGACCGAAGAAGGTGTCACGAGAAAATACAAAGGGCGTATCTAACAACTGCTTCAACTGGACAGCCGGATAAACCGTCTGCCAGTTAAGCAAATGTTAGAACGACAAACAGCCAGATAAACGCCAAGGCTTGTTATCTGGACAATTTGCGAGGAGGTGGCAAATGGCCCCACAGATTATTATGGTATGCCTTTGGTTTGTTTCTTTAATGCTTACGGCTTATGTTCATGGTAAGCCAAGAACGGACAAGCACAATGTTTTCACAAGCATTATAGGGGTTGCAGTACAATTTTTGCTTCTTTGGTGGGGTGGATTTTTTAAGGTGTGGTTCTAACAACTGGATCAACTGGACAACGCTTGCGCGTTGCCCGCGCGAGGTTTGCGGAATTGTCGGCAAAATTTCCGAATACATACTTTGAATTACTGGAAATCGAACACACAGAAAAATGTCTTGAGTTTACGAAAGATCGCGTCTAACAACCGTGTAGCCCCTACGATACAGGGGCAAATAGGAGGTAATAATGGGTAAAAGATTCATAGCGGAACAGTCGAGGGGTGAATAATGAACCAACTAATCTGTAACCGTTGCGGAAAATTAATCAACGAAGCATCTGAAAATTGGGGAAACTGCACACTATGCGGTGACGATCTCTGCATGGAGTGTGCGGTAGGGTTTAGTGACACCGGCGAATGTGAGCGTTGTGTCCGAAATCAATTCTTGGGTAACGGAGAATAAAGAATGCCTCGTCTGACCGCGAAACAGAGTTTGTTTATCGAACATTATTTATCCAACGGACTCAACGGCACTGATGCGGCTAGACATGCGGGATACTCCGAAAAATCATGTCGAGTTATTGCGACCGAAAACTTAACCAAACCGGCTATAATAGATGAAATCAAAAAACGTATCGGCGAGCGGCTGGCAAACATCGAGGAGCTTCATTTCCTATGGCTCCAAGAATGCCGCCGCTTAGCTTTTAGCACACCTGAGCCAGGCCTTAGTTATGCGGTAGATATGGCCGCTAAGGCCTCAGCTCTTCAGTTGCTTGGTAGGTATCTCCACTATGCGCGGATCAAGGATGGCGTCGGCGATATAGTCCTAGAAATATCTGGAGATGACGCCGCTCTCTTGTGAGATTCCCTGACTGACGATCACGAAAGACGACTTGTATCATTTTCCCAATGGCGACTGAGATTGCAAAACTAACCAAACAACGCACGTCTCGTAATACTACTACGCATCCTGCCAATCCTTCGGTGCGCCGTCTCGAAAAAAACGACAAGCAAATCGAAGCGATAACGCTTGCACAGTCTCACAGGTTTATACTCCTAGACGGAGGAGGGCGATCAGGTAAGACTTTCATAATCCTTTATATGATGGTGATCCGTGCGCTCCTGAAAAAAAGCGATCACCTGATTGTACGATTTAGGTTCTCGCACGCCAAGAAAGCCATTTGCTTTCAAACGATGCCAAGACTTCTTGCGGCCCTTGGCTTAACCTCAAAGGTAAAGCTCAATAAGACAGATTGGTTCTATGAATTCCCAAACGGTTCAACTATCTGGATAGGTGGCCTTGATGAAAAAGAACGTTCCGAGAAAGTTCTAGGCCAAGATTACGCGACGATCTTCGAGGACGAGGCATCGTCGATTAGCTATGACTCACACGAAATACTCTTAACTCGGCTTGTCCCTCCAGAAGGCATGAGAGGGCTTTTCTTTGTAGCCTACAATCCACCATCGACATCACATTGGGGTTACAAGATCTGGTACGAAGGGAAGTATCCAGACGGTCGGCCGGTCCCAAAAGAAGACTATTGCAAGCTCAAGATGAATCCTTCGGATAACAAATTCCTCCCGGCAGAATACCTGAAGACACTTGAAAGCCTAAGCCCAGAAAAACGACGCCGATTCCTAGATGGCGAATACGGCGACGATTCCGGAAGTTTATTTCAGCGGAAGTTCTATCGATACCTCGGGAACGACCCGTTGCCCGATCTGTTGCGAGTCGTTGTTTCGGTCGACCCGGCCGGAACAGTGGATGGTGATGAGATCGGAATCATGGTCACAGCGTCTTACTCAGGTAAAGACTCGCAAGAGTTCATCGTGCTTGATGACTATTCCTGCCATGGTACACCCTCAGAATGGGCCGCTGAAGTTGCCTCGGCTTATGACAAGTGGCGTGCCGACATCGTTGTGGCTGAAAAAAACTATGGTGGTGACATGGTTGAATCGACGATTCGAACCGCGCATCCAAATATCAACGTCAAGTTGATCACGTCGAGTCGTGGCAAGGTCGTTCGCGCTGAACCGATCTCAGCACTCTATGAACACAAACGAGTTGTTCATAGAATTCCGTTCCTCGAACTTGAAGATGAATGTTGCTCATACAAGCCTGGAATCTCTGAATCTCCCAACAGAATGGACGCGCTTGTGTTTGGTTTGACGGAACTGACAGAAGGTGGCTTGTCTATGCTAGACGTACTATGAGGTGACGAATGTCAAGAAATCGTGGGGTCAATCGAGCAAAGGCTACGATGGCAAAGGCTCAACTCGTTAACGGTCTAAGTGATCTGGTTTCGGCTGTCAGAGTCTCAAGTTTAGTTACCGGTGGCAGTCAACTCAGTGGATATAATTCTATAGCATACGGCAACAATTACTCACTGCTTACGGTCAATCGCATCATCTTAACGTATCTTTTCACGGGCAACGGACTTTTCCAGACGGCAATTCAGCTACCGATCCAAGATGCGCTCAGCAAAGGGATCGAACTAGAGTCGACAGAAATGTCAAACGACGACATCACGGAAGTGTTCAAGTTTTGGAATGATTTCGGACTGTGGGAAAAACTCGTCGATGCCATGACATGGGCTCGTCTATATGGTGGTGGAGCACTCCTGATTAACACCAATCAAGACCCTGAGACCCCACTCGATATCAGAAATATCGCCGGTACTCCGCTTGATTTCTACGATATTGACCGTTGGCAACTTGATACCAACGTGGCCTATTTCGACGACTTCGAAGGATTGTTCTATGGCGACGGTGACGACCGTCAGATGTTCTACCTTTGGGGCCAGCCGATACACGAGAGCCGGTTTATTCGCTTAAGAGGAAAGCGAGCCCCGTCTTATGTTCGTCGTCAACTCCGAGGATGGGGAATGTCTGAGGGTGAACGGATGATCCGCGATCTCAACCTGTATCTGAAAACCCAGGACGTCCTCTACGAAATCCTCGACGAATCAAAGGTCGATGTATACTCAATCGAAGGTTTGGCGAATAAGCTTTACACTCGCAATGGCACCTCTGCTGTAACAGAGCGCGTTCAAGCGGCTAATCAACTCAAGAACTATCTCAATGCGTTAGTCATCGACGCGAAAGAAAAATACGAACAGAAGACCATGACATTCGGTGGCTTAGCTGAAGTCATGCAACAGAACCGGATAGGTATCTCGGCGGCTCTTCGGATGCCCATGACAAAGCTTTTCGGGATTTCAGCAGCCGGTTTCAATTCAGGCGAAGACGATCTTGAGTCGTACAATCAGATGGTCGAGGGTGAAATTCGGTTTCGTCTGAATGCTCCCATTAAGCAACTTCTGGACCTTTCGATGAGTTATCTTTGGGGGTATATCCCATCGTATGACTTCACATGGCCCAGTATGAGATTTCTGTCCGAAGTCGAATCAGAACAGGTTAAGACCTCGAAATCAAATCGATTCTTAGCACTTTATGATCGAGGGTTGTTAGAGTCCCAAGAGATCGGGCAACTCCAAAAGAAAGAAGGGCTCATCACCATTCAGACCAAAATGGAGCAAGGGTTTCTCCCACCACAACCGGCACCTCCAAACGGACCCGAGAGTGTCAATGATCCAGCTCCTCCGCAGACCGTGACGGATAAGATTCCACCTCAGACAAAGAGAGCACAAATTGCTTCGTCTAAAAGATAGCTATTGGATCCAGACAGACCGGGAACTCAGTCAGCTCTTTTATGATCTGTTTTTCCACGAGTTGTTCTCGTTGGTCGATGAGCAGACTAATTCGTTCGAGAACGATAGATTTTCCGCGCTTAAATCAGCCCTGCGTTCTGGTAAGATTCACTACCAAGACGGCAAGTTCACCGGTAAATTCACCGTGGCAATCTCAAAAGAGCTGTCCCGTTTCGCAAAACATGATTCACGTTCTGGTATTTGGAAAGGCAGACCTCCAGCAGATATTCAGACAGTGGCGGCCGCCGCAAACTTCCGAGCGCAGTCTATGATCCAGAAGGCTCAACGGCTCATCGATCAAATGGAACCTCGAGTTGATGAAGTGGTGAAAAATATCAGGTTCGACTTTGCAAAGCCGCTTGATGACATGGATGTTGAATCGGTCAAAGATATGCACAGTCTCGGTATCCATCCCGAGATGACTCCGGAAATAAAGGCAAAGCTCAATGAGGATTATAACCAAAATCAAAAACTCAATGTGAAGAACTGGGCCCCAAACCAAGTACTTAGATTGCGCGATATGACCGAAAGGGCACTTTATACCGGAGTGTCCCCTCGAGATTTCGCACAGATGATCATGAGCGAATGGGGAGTCTCCAAGAACAAAGCACGATTCCTAGCTCGACAAGAATCCAGTTTATTTCTCTCGAAGTTTCGGCGCGAACGATATACTGACGCCGGAATAACCGAATACATCTGGATGAGCGCGGCTGATACGAGATGCCGAGAAGCTAATAAGTGGGGACAGCCAGCACACGGCCCAGGTGGGCCTTTACATGGTCATCGATTCACCTTTGGCGATCCTCCTGCATCTGGTCCTCATGGAGAGAAACAAGAGCCTGGCGAACCGTTTGGATGTCGCTGTATTGCACGACCTGTCATATAGGATTCTCTTGACTAGCTGAAAAAAACTCACAGCGGTTTTATGGTGTCGTGGACCAGGGAACTAGACCTAAGCGATATCGCATAGAATTCATCGAACCGGGACTCATTTCCTATCACGATATAGGCGCAGGAACTGTCCTAGTGCAGCGACCCGCCCTCGACAAGATGCGGCCTACGTTCGTCGGGATGCCAGTTTTTAATGAGGCACACCAAGACAATGCTATTGCGAATGCTGAAAACGCATTTGATTACAGCAAGATGTCAGATGACGAGCGAGACAAGTATGCTGTCGGAGTCGTGACAGATGTTGGGACTCTCGATAACGGATGGGATTATGCGGACGTTCTGATCTGGGACCAGGGAACGCAAAACAATATTGACAACAACGGATATGCCGCATCGTGTGCGTATATCCCGACTGAGCAAGAGCCAGGTAATGGCAAAAGCTATCACAACATCGCGTATGACACGGAAGTGACGGATGGCTTTTACACGCACATGGCTATCGTCCCAAACCCTCGGTATGAGGGGACCAAAGTATACGCGAACTCAAAGGGGAATATCATGAATCCTTTGAAGATTTTCATTAAGAGATCTTCGCCCCAGACTGTGACTCCTCCTAAGCCTCAGCAACACGCGAACGCAACAAGTGAGCCACCCAAAGACCCGAAAGATCCAATGGCAACCAATCCTGTCGAAGAAAACATCAACGCGGCTGAAAGCTACGTCGATTTCGGCGGAAACAAGATTCCACTTCAAGATGCAGTGGATGCTTACATGCAAAAGAAAAATGCAGCAGGTCCAGCTCCCGCGCCTGATGAAGAATCGTTGAGCCCTGACTCTGTAATCCAGTTGTCCGATGGTCAACAGATTACCGTGCAGGAACTCATCGAAGCTCTGGGCGATGGTAATCCCAACAGCGGCGTGACTGTTGAGCCGATTGGAGAGCCAGCTGAACCCGTTGTGCAGGATCAGCGCACAAACTCCAAGCAACGCCCGAATGCCAACTTCACAAAAGTGAGATCTGCAGTTGTGGCCTCAAGAAGTCAGGACGTTACCCCAGACGTAAAAACCAGGGCTGAGCGCCTTGAGCTGGGTAACTCCAGATATGGCAAAGCGGTACCTGTCACTGCTTCCGGAGGTAAGAAATGAGCACTCTCTTGAACATGAATCAGTTTGCCCAAACTCGTTTTGCTGGGCAACTTGATCTTCAGTCGAATCCGAACCCTGGGGTACTTACTTGTCGTTTGAACCCTAGTTCGCTCGCGACCTATGAAGGAAGTTCTGGCGTTCCTGCTGGTACTCCCGTCAAACTGATCGACCTAGGTACTGCTGATAATAACGGTGTTCCGATTGTCGATATTGCGGCCGCAGATTCAGACATCATCATCGGCGTGGTTGTATCGTCCACCAAAGACGGAATCTTTGCCCCTGGTCAAATCATTCAGGTGGCTTTGCAGGGCGCCGTCATGGTCATGTCTGCGAAGACAACCATGAATCGAAATCAAGCGGTTGTGGCCGATTATTCGACCCCTGGTCAGGTCATCGTTCCTGCCACCGGGTATTACATTTTCGGGGTGACTCTTGACAAAGCTGTTAGTGCACTGGACTTGGTGCGTGTGTTAATCACCGCCAATGGAACTAAGTATAGCGGGGTGTCGACATGATTCGTTACGTTAAGGGCTTTCAACTTACCAACGCCAACGGGGATATTGATCCCGCTAGTGCTGGTTTCCGTTATATTACCGAAACCCTGACCTATATCAGGGCTAAGGTAATCAATCAGAAATTCTACGAGGTTCCGATAGCCGACTTTTTGCCGGTAGACGTTGGCGAGGCTTCTTGGAGCGATGAGATCGTCCAGAACTTGGCCTTCCAGACCTCGGGCGGTTTCTTCGACGGTGATGTCGATTTGGGTCAAGGATCGTCTCGCCTGGCGACTGTTGATGCCGCGTTATCTCCGATCCGAATGCCAGTTCGGACATGGGCAAAAGCCGCCGCGTGGACCGTCTTTGAAATCGAGAAAGCCGCCGCCGCTGGAAACTGGGATGTTGTGGCTACTAAGATGGCCGCACTTAAGAAGAGCTGGGACCTCGGTATTCAACAGTGCGCTTTTTTAGGGCATCCCACTGTTGCCGCGATTACTGGACTCCTGAACAACCCCAATGTCAACGTGGATACTTCGTTGTTGCCGGTGCACATCTCAGCGATGACCTCGGCACAGTTTGCGACGTTTGTTGGAGCGGTCCTTGAGGCCTATTTCAATAACTCGAACGCCACGGCCATGCCGGATACGTTGATCCTTCCCATGTCTGACTTCCTGGGCTTGGGAGCTCCTGTATCATCGACATACCCTGTCAACTCGATGTTGGCATATTTAACGGACCTGTTCCGTCGAATGACTGCCAACGAAAACTTTGAGATTCGCGGGCTGGCCTATGCTGATGCCACTCGGAACGCGGCGTTTGGTCTGAATAAGAACCGAGCCGTGCTGTATCGCCGTGATCCCGAAACCTTGTCGATGTCGATTCCTGTTGACCTCACGATGCTCGAAGCGGATACGTCAAACAAGATCAACTGGCAACAGCCAGCTTATGGTCAATATTCCGGCGTGCTGATTTCGAGACCTCGCGAAGTTTATTACATCGACGAACAGGCCTAGTAAATGAAAGCGGTGACGATTGTCGGGAAAGGATCTGGTTATGAGGAATGCTGTCTCGATTCCTCAACCGGAGATATTTGGGCAACGTCAACCGCTTTCAAGCCGCTCTCTGATGTCGGTATCTTAGCGGACAAGGTTTTTCAGTTACATGGGCCGGAGCTTTTTGAACCATGGCTTAAGGACATCCAAGATCGTTTAGTCTTGATGTCACCGGTCATTGGTTTTGAAAAGGCAACGGTCCTCCCTGCTGAGAAACTCATAAAGTGTTTCGGTGAACGCTTCGGCGGCTCGGTTTCATGGATGATCGCTTATGCCATCGTCGAAGGATATGAAGAGATTCGTTTTCGAGGAATTCACCTTTCGCATTTTTCGGAATATGGGAATCAACGTGACAGCTTCTTTTACTGCATTGGTCGCGCTGAAGCTCTTGGAATAAAAATCGTCACAGACCCCTTTTCAGGGATTTCTTTTCCAAATCAAACTTATGGGAGGTCATCTCTATGACCGTTTACAATCGTGGCTCTCGGGATATCCGCTTGCCGGATAAATCAATTCTGACCGCTGGCACATCAAGAGATATCAAGGATGATATCGCAAAGAAACTTTTGCTGGATTACCCACAGGACCTCGCGACAATGCCTGCCGCTGGCCGCCAAAACGATCAGGCAAAAGTTGCCGCTTTGCAGAAAAAGGTTGATGCACTCACGGAAGAAAATGCCGCTTTGAAATCTCAATTGGCGGCTATCCAGAAAGACGCCAGCCCTCCGAAAGGAAACTAAGTGACGCCGCTGACAGTTGCTCAGTTTCAAGCCTATTTTGCTCGCGGTCAATTCCTATATGGGGCTAGCCTTCCTGCTGTCCTAGATACAGATATAACGAATGCGATCAATGAGGCCATGCTTGTGTTTAATCCGGACATGTATCCGGATGATACTACGGCCACAACTGCGGCTCTCTATCTGTCAGCGCACTTTCTCCAAACGACTCTTGACATGGCTGATTCACAAGGCCAACCAGACGCAATTGAGAACTCTCGATCTGCGAACGGAGTCAGCCAATCTCTTGCCGTGCCTGAATGGATGCTCGAAGGCGAATTGGCAATGTATGCCACGACTAGCTATGGAAGACGTTGGTTGTTGCTAACTAAGCCCTATGTCGATGGGGCTGTATTTGTTGTTGGAGGAGCTGTCCAGCCATGAGCGGACCGATTGTCCAACTCGATATGAAGGGTCTTGATAAGCTCATTAAGCAACTCAAGACAAACTATTATGTTGATGTTGGCATAATCGGTGAGAGTAAATTCAGCAAAAACGGTGCAAGCGTTGCTGGATATGGCGCAGTGCATGAGTATGGCTCTCCAACTCAAAATATCCCTCGACGGTCATTTATTCAGATGCCGTTGAAGGTTCGCCAAAAGCAGATTGAGGCCGCTGGTCAAACTGCATTCAAACAAGCCGCAGAAAAAAACCTGGACTTCAAACGAGTCTTTAAGGCGATAGGCATCGCGGCAGAAGCACAGATTCAGGACGCATTTGACTCTGGAGGCTTTGGCACATGGGAACCTGACAAGCCTGAAACTATTGAAAACAAAGGAAGCGATTCAATACTCATCGACACCGGATTACTTAGGAAAGCAATTTCGTCGCGGGTAGGATCATGAGTGTGCCGTATGTGCGCTCTGCTATTCGTGGGTTTTGCAAGCAAACATCAGTTCAGATTTCCTCTCAAACATTGTCGAATTATGTGACCACTGAAACGTTTACTCCGATGACTATTCGGGCAAATTTCCAGCCGATGCCAAAAACTCAGGTTGATCGAAAGCCTATAGAACAACGTTCTTGGGTATGGTGGACGATCACTGTTGAGATGAGAACGGCTATTGAAACCTTGACGAATACTGTTATCCCAACACCGCGCTTAAACATCGATGATATCGTCATACGAAATGGGCAGTCGTTTCGAATCCAATCGATTAGTGATTGGGAAGAATCTGGTTACGTGATCTACGAAGCCACAGAGGACTTTGTATCAACATGACGACTGACCCTGACTTAATCCTTTGCGATATCATTTCCCATGAACTTGGCCTTGACAGCCTATACGTTTCGGCTTTCGCGCAAAACTGGAAATCTCCAAAAGATTCCGGTCTTTATGTTGTTGTCGAACCTGGCGTGCAAAAGACCAATAGTGTAGTCACAGTCTTTGATCCTACGACGCAGGAGGAAAATCAGTCGATTGCAGTTGTTCAGGAATTTATCTTGACGATCACATCAAAGGACCGAACTGCCTTTCAGAGAAAGGAAGAGGTTTTGATGGCTCTGGCAAGCATTTATTCCGTCCAACAACAAGAAGCCCAAGGAGTGAGGATCACGCGGGGAACTGATCCAGTTGATCTTTCATTCATCGAGGGAGTCTCGGCTCTAAAACGATATGAAATCAGGTGTCACATGTTCTATCTGAAAACAAAAACGGCCAGTGTGTCGTACTTCGATACTTTTCAAAGCTTGGAGGCTTTGACAAATGGGTAAATTATCCTTAGACAACGTGATTCGAGTCACGCTCTTGCTAGAGTTGCTTGGTATCGCGAATCAAAACACGTCTGCTCTTGCTATCATCACGAGTGAAGCCCCGCTAGCATCAAGCTATGGCACTTATGGAATCTATTACGATCCCGTGAGTGTCGCTGCGGATTTTGGCTCTGCAAGTCGAACAGCTGGAATGGCAACGGCCATTTTTTCTCAAACACCGAATGTCATCTCAGGTGGTGGGTACTTAGTTATCATCCCGAGGAACCAGAGCAATCCTGCAACTGCTGGAACGGTTCTTTCTAGTAGCACTGTTGACCTGACTCAGCTTACTGCTACTGATTACACTCTCGGGGTTTCGATTGATGGGGCCGCTCAGGAAAATATTCTGATTGGGTCAATTGATAGTTCTAGCCTAGCCTCCGCCCAAACATCCCTTAACAATGCAAGCTTGACAGGTGCTAAATTCACTTTGACTGGCACTGTAACTGCGGCAAGGGTGACGTTGACCTCCAATACGACAGGCGCAACTTCAGAAATTAAGATTGACACGGCCGCGTCTGGAACGGACCTTGGGTCTGCTTTGTTGCTTTCGGGTGATGAAAAAGGTTCTGCCGCTGGCCTTGAGGCTATTCGCGATGCAATCCTTCGAACCTATGGGTCAATTTATTATTTCGGGATCGTCTGCGACATCTACGACTCAACGAACCTGTTGAACATTGCCGGTCTAGTCCAATCAATCGACAAGATGTTCTTTGTTGCATCTTCGGTGTCCTCTGATATTTCTGGTGTTTTTACCCAAGTCACAAATGCGGGTTACAAGAATACTCGTTGTCTGTATTACTCGGTTTCTGCGGCCAGCGCTATAAATATTGCCGCCGCGTATGCGTCTGACGGGTTATCTGTGGACTTCACTGCGTCAAACTCGGTTCGCACGATGCACCTCAAGAGTCTTGTTGGATTCGTGGCAGATGATGGCTTGACTCAGACTCTTGCTACCCAGGCTCAAAACGCTGGTGTTGATGTCTATGCGGACTTCGGTGCTTCGAATGGATTCCTGTTTACCTCAGGCGCGAATGGATATTTCGATGCGGTTTATACAGGATTAGCGTTCAAGTTCGCGCTTCAGACCGCTGGATTCAATGCTCTTGCATCTGCTGGGAATCGAATAGCACAGACTGAAGATGGTATGAATCAGCTTAAAAAGGCCTATCGAGGAATCTGTGATCAGTTTGTATTCAATGGGGCTTTTGCTCCGGGGACTTGGAACGGAACAACGTTTGGGAGCCCGGCTGATTTCCTACGGAATATTGAGGATTTTGGCTATTACATCTATAGCCAACCGGTCGCTCAGCAAAGCCAAACTCAGCGTGGTCAGCGGATTGCTCCTGCGGTACAGATTGCCGCAAAGAGTTCTGGGGCCATTCATAGCTCTGACGTATTAGCCCTCATCGAGGCATAAGGAGAAAAGCATGGGACAAGGTGCGGTTTCATTAACTGGTAACGACACGACTTTGATTGACTCTCAGATCATCACCGATTTAGGGGATGGAGATGTTGGAGTTCTTGAGTTTCCCGAAGATCTGGTCGGGATCAAAGTCGGAAAGAACGGCAACACGCTCTATAGCTTTAATGCTTCTGGTCTGCGTGTTGTGCTGACTTTGCGGGTTATAGCTGGGTCGGCTGACGATAAATATCTAAACAGCCGCCTAGCACAACAGATCAACGATTTCCCTTCATTCGTCCTGATGAGTGGCGAATTTATCAAGCGTGTTGGTGATGGTGCAGGGAATATTTCTTCTGTGACTTATGTTTGTCAGGGTGGTGTAGTCCAGAAGGTTCCTGTTAGCAAAGAAAACGTTGAAGGGAATAATGACCAGGCTATCGCAGAATGGAAAATTGTCTTTGGTAACGGCGGGAGGGCAATAGCATGATCATTGGTAATTCTGAACTGAGAATCAATCCTGCTAGTTTAGCGAATGCTTTTGCTTTGCAGAAAGCATTGGGCCGAGCTCTCAAGGATGCTAACCTCAGCTTTGACGTTGGGGATTTCAAAAAGCTGGATCAAGCAGTCGAGCGACTCTTGCCAACGCTGGCCAATGGCCTTTTAGCGGTTATCACCTCGGATGAGGTTGAAGTCGCATTGTTTCGCTGTGCGGAAAAAGCGTTGCTTGGCGATAAAAAGGTAGACAGAGATTTCTTTGAGGATGTCGAGAATCGGCAATATTATTTCCCGATCATGATCGAAGTGATTAAGGTCAATGTAGGCCCTTTCTTCAAAACCCTGAGTTCCATGTTTCCGGACCTCGGGGGAAAAGTTCTCGATATCCTGAAGCAAGATTCCCAGACGACTCCTTAAACCTGATTGCACTTAAGCTCGTAAAACGTGGGTACTATGGTGGTGATATCGCACGGGTCCGCGAGGCTCCGGTAACAGACGTCATTCTGGCCGCGCAGTACGAGAGTTTTCTCGATGATTATGAAGAGGTTTACCGGGAACTGAACAAGGAGTCGTGATGAATATTGCTGAGCTATTCGCAAGAATCGGCGTTAAAGCAGACACCGCTAAAGTAGAAGAGTTCTCGAAAAGCATGAAGGGTGCCGGAGCTTTGGCTCTTGGTACTGCTACAGCTGTTGCCGGTATTGCCGCGTCAATCGTGAAAATTGTCGAATCTGCCACGAATGCCGCCGTCTCTTTGAAACAGTTTTCGGCTGAATCAGGCGCGTCAACTCAAACCCTCCAACAGTGGCAAGCGGTAGCTCAGCAAACAAATACGTCTATGGACGCGATTACTGAGAGTGTCAAAGCTCTCGCTGATAATCGTCAAAAAATTAAACTCGGCCAGGGGAACATCTCGGCGTATCAACTGCTCGGAATCAATCCGGATCAGGACCCGTTTCAGGTCTTGGAGCAATTGAAGGCAAAGACTGAAGGTCTTGCACCGGCCATGAAAAAGACCGTCCTGCAACAGATGGGAGTTTCTTCTCAGCTCATTCAGGTTTTGAATCTAACCAATGCTCAGTTTGACCGAATGAAGGCCAATGCGTTCATTATCCCAGACAGCGCAATTCAATCCGTGGCGGCCGCGAAAGCGTCAATGGATAACCTTGGAAGTGCGGTTAAATGGTTCAATGCTCTGCTTGCCGAAAAACTCGCACCATGGATCGAGAAGGTCACACGGAAAATAATTGAGTGGATTAAGCAGAATAAAGATGGTCTCATTCAAGGGATTCAGCGGTTGTTCAATATTTTGACTCGCGTGTTTGACGTCATCATGAAAACAGCTGATGCAATAGGAAATGTTGTTCAGAATACAGTTGGGTGGAAGAACATTATGCTAGGTTTGGTTGGTGTCTTGATTGCCATGAATGCCACAATGTTAGCCTCACCAATAACTTGGTTCATAGCAGGAATTTTGTTGCTTCTTTTAATGCTTGACGACTTTAACCATTACATGAAAGGCGATAAGAAATATACGGTCTTTGGTGAGTTCTTTAAAGCATTTCCTAAATTGAGGGGAGTCTTCATTGGTGTGTTCGGTGACATGCAAAAGAGCTTAGCTTCAATCGGTTCACTCATGGATCAGAATGTTGATAAAATCCGAAAGATGGGAGATGAATGGGGGTTACTTGGCCGTTTCGTGAAGGGAACCTATGGAGATATACTGATTGCCAAACAGGTTTTATATGACATTGCACATGGCAGATTTCTCCAAATTGGCGATGATGTAAAGAAAGTAGCAAGTTACCTTTATGATGTTAAATCCTCTGACACGATGGAAAAGCTAGCGCAAAATGTTCAGAAAAATCCATCACGTTACGAACAGCCCAAACCAATTTTCAATGTAAACGTCACGACTTTTGTTGATGATAAAGGTCAGTCTCATACTTCAACTGTTATCAAAGATCAGTTTGGAAATCTTGTCTTCATGAAAGAAGATGCCACTGCCGCTCAGATTAAACAAGCTGAAGCTCAGCGCATAGGGAGGGTCCCATAATGTCCCTAGGTGCCAACGCCTCAACGCCGGTTCTCAATCCTTCGGCCAGTGTTTCATCAAGTGGTAACGTGGGAGCTATGGCGGCAGGATCGCTGACGGATGTTCAGAACTTTCTAACTCAGCAAAATCTTTCCTTCTTGTACCCGCTTACGGCTAAAGGCATTTCTGGTTTTGAGTTTGATATTCCTGAGACTGACAGAGTTCGATTGACTGCCGATGCGACTGAAAATTATGTAGAAGACAATTCCTTCATCAATGACCATGTTGTGTTGAAGCCAGCCGAAATCGAGATGACTGGACTCATTGGAGAACTTGTCAATAAATCTGCCGGTGGCTTGTCGGGTCTTTTGAATCAACTCCAAGGGAAGTTGTCATCTCTTTCAGCCTTCGTTCCGAATTGGACTCAGGGATATTTACAGAAAACACAGCAAGCAGTTAGCCAAGCTCAAGTAGCCGTCAATGTGGTAAATCAGGCCGTCCAGAATACTCAGAACATGGTCAAGTTTTTGTCAAATCCTCTAGCCTCGAATCTTACGTCACGTCAACAAGCGGCTTATCAATCATTGCTTGCTCTCATGTATCAGAAAACCGTTTGTTCAGTGCTAACACCATGGGCTTATTTCCCATCGATGATCATTATCGACATACAGCTTGATCAAGACGATGAGACTCAAAGCAAAACCGAGATTCGAGTCAAACTCCATGAGTGGCGTACTTCTGGGCCACTTAATGCAGTCAATTTTGACAAAACTCTTTATGTCTCAAACTCAAACCAAGCTCAGTCTCAACAGCAAACTAATACTGGGAATATCAAGGGTATCCCATCTAATATGACGACACTTTATTACGGTGGCAACCTAATAAATAATCTGTTGGGGAGATTCTTTTAATGTTCCAGCTAACTGGGATCACTTCTGACCCTGACCAAACTTTCACCACGGCTTTATCTGATGGAAGCAAGGTTACGATTCGCCTTGTCTATCGAAGCCGAATACAGAAATATTTCGTTGATGTTACGTGGGGAACCTGGACAGCGAATTCACTCAGGGTTTGCAATGTCCCAAATATCCTAGAGCAATGGACAAATGTTCTCCCATTTGGCTTACTCTGCTCTGTTTCAGACGGGCTTGAGCCTTTCCTTGCAAACGACTTTGTTAGTGGAAGATGCTCACTCTATATTTTGGAAGCCGCCGATATTCTAATGATTGAAAATCTATATGTGGGGATTTCGACATGAGTCATAGAGTCGGCCGAGAGTACACTCTAACAATTCAGAATCCTCTCAAACAAACTGTCATCATTCAACCTCCATTTACTTTGCACATTGATGTTAATCGTGACACAGCCGCTTCGGTAAACAAAGCAACGCTTGATCTTTATGAGCTTGGGCCAAACACAAGAAATTTCCTCTATAAGGACAAATACACCACTAACGAATACTGGCAAATGAAACTTGACATTGGTTATGGTTATCAGCTCTTCAATGTATTTCTTGGAAATATTTACGAGTGTTTCTCCTACAAACAAGGGGTTCATTGGATAACTCACATTGAAGGGTTTGACGGGATTTTTGGTGTACAGAACTCCAACGTGAATCTTTCAATTCAAGCAGGAGCAAACAAGCAGAATATTCTTGAATCTGTCATCAAAGGTTTCCCGAATTTGTTGGTTGGTGCAATGGGGTCGCCAGCACAAGGAACCTATCAGAAAGCTCGTTCGTACATGGGACGAGGTGTTGATTTTATTAACGATGAAACAAGTGGTCATTATTTCATTGACGAAGAGAAAGTTCATATTCTTGGCCCTGATGAATGCCTGGATTATCCTGTCACCTTACTAGAATCTAGCTATATTCGTACAACTCCCAAACGTCGAGAAACCATGCTCGAAGTCGATATGAACATGACGCCAGAACTTCGGGTTGGAGGCCTCGTTCAACTTGAATCATTATTTCAGATTTACAATGGTCAATACGAGTGTATGGGTGTCCACCATTCAGGAGTAATTTCGCCAACTGAAGCCGGAGATTTCACAACGTCAGTTCAGCTTTATGCTGGATCACGGTCGTTCAAAACTCTAAAGGCTGGTCCGAATTGAACACTGACAGAAAAGTCCATCCGCAATTGAATGATATACTCGATGACTTCCTCGATGAAGTAATGCACCGGATCAATTGCGTGAAGATCGGGAAGCTCACTGCGCTCTCAGCCAATAATACAGCGACAGTTCAGATCCAATACAAGCTTGCCTCACAGACTGGAACGATTCAGACTTTTCCACTTTTGCTGGATGTTCCAATTTTCGTTTTACAGGGGGGTGGGGCTTTTATTGAATTTCCTGTAGAGGTCGGCGATAGATGCCTTGTGCTTTTTAATGATCGGGAAATTGACAACTGGTGGATATCTGAACAAGTAGTTCTGACCAACACCCCACGCAAGCACGACTTGTCAGATGGCTTCGCATTGATCGGAATAAACTCAAAAGCAAATCCGCTTTCGTTGTTGGGTACGTGCGTCAGGATTTTTTCAGGCTCAAAGAAAATTGAGTTCCAAAATAGTTCTCAGAAATTCTCAACATGGTTGGGAAGTTTTATCGATGCCCTTGTTGGTATTGTCACGGTTGGGAGTGCTTCAACTCAGACTCTTGATCCAACGACCCAAGCGAATCTGCAAACATTAAAGTCTCAAGCGCTTGAACTCTTTGGGAGTACATGATGATTCAGCGACAACTCGATGCGAATGGTGATTGGACTTTTGGGAAAGGACGCCAAAACTTTGTTACTGGCATTAACGCAATGATACTCAATATTCAAACTCGTTTAAAGGAATGGCGGGGGGATTGTTTTTGGAATGAAAACGCTGGCGTTGATTGGCACAATTATCTTGATGTCGGAACACAGAAGCTTTTGAACCGCGACATTATCAATGTCATTTTGAACTCGTATGGCGTTATCACAATCGACTCATATAGCACGACTTTGACAGATCGAGCATTATCAGTGACAGCTAAGCTAAAGACGATTTATGGAAGCGTTACTTTATCTGAACAGCTTGGATTACAGATCGGGAGTATGTGATGTCAACTGATAGTTTTGGATCAACTGGGCTTACAGTACAAACTCTCACGGACTTAATCTCAGGTCTGACAGCCGCGCTTCAGTCAATTTATGGCAATGATATAAACCTAGATTCAAACTCACCTGACGGCCAGCTTGTAAACATTTTTTCCCAGGCCGGTGTTGATCTAAGAGAATTGCTAGTAGACCTAAACTCATCCTTCGATCCCGATCAGGCAGAAGGGATAGTTCTTGATCAAAGAGTTGCACTAAACGGTATCAAACGGAACGCTGGGACTTTTTCCCAAGTAACCCTTCAGATAACGGCAACGATGGCTCTCTCGCTCATAGGCTTAGATTCTCAATCAGGACAGGTTAATCCGTCTGTATCAGGGCTTTATGTGGTTCTGGATGACGCTCAGAATGCTTGGTATCTTTTGGCGTCTCAATCAATTTCGGCAGCTGGAACTTACAATTTTGTTTTCCGTGCCGCAAATATGGGCCCCGTAGATGCGTCAGTTGGATCAATCACAACACCCCAGACCATTGTCGCGGGAATTAGCAGTGTCACCAATCCGGCGGCTCCAAGCACAATCGGTCTCGACGAAGAGAGTGACACAGCGCTAAAGGTCCGCAGACGAATATCAATTGGGATTTCGGGGACCGGATTCACACGAGCATTAAAAGCCGCGCTTTTGAACGTTGCAGGAGTTGTTACCGCAGAGGTTTCGGAAAACACCTCCAGTTCAACTGACGTCTACGGAACTCCTGCGCATTCGATCTGGTGTGTTGTTCAAGGAGGCGCACCTGCTGATATCGCCAATGCGATCTATTCCAAGAAATCTGCCGGTTGTGGAATGCGAGGTTCTCAATCTTATGCGGTTACAAATCCAGACGGATCGACTTATACAGTATACTGGGATGTCCCAACTCAGATTCCGCTCTATATCAAATTCACATTAGCTCTTCCTGGCGGCTTGGTGGATACGAGTTATGTAGCCGCGCAGATTGTCGCTAACGTGACACTTGCGGCTGGAGAAGATGCAGTTGGGGATGACATAACTTATTTCTTAAAAACTCTAAACATAAATTACCGTGTGACCGGGATGTTGCTTTCCTCTGATAACACAAACTGGTATGAAATCGTCGCTTGTCCTAGCTTGATTGATCAATTTGTTCTTGACGCCTCAAGGATTACAATATCGTGACGAATGATGAGTTGATTGCTTATTATGTTTCTACGCTCATAATTCAGTATGCAAACAAAACTAATGCTCCTTTGATGGTCCAAGAAGTTGTCCGGTTGATGATCATTTATACCCTGATCCTTTCGGTGCAGGGCGGCTATGATATTGATACGGCCGTTGGTTCGCAATTAGATCTGATCGGCAAATATGTTGGAGTAAACAGAAATGTTCAAGGTAACATTTTCTTCACGAATACATATTTTTGGCTGATTAAATATACTGACACGCCTCCAATCCCAGGAACTTCAGGTTTCAATACGTATGCCAATCCTACGACAAATGTTGGTGAATTCAGATCGTACCTTCAGGACTTTATTTCGACTTATACTCTGACCGATGATGAGATGCGATTTTCAATTCGTTGTGCAATAATTTCAATATTTTCAAACGCTTCTGTGCAAGCTTATTATGCGTTGCTCTATCAGATTTTCGGCACTGACGTAAAATTTGCTGAAACAGGCATAATGGAAATCACATTAACGTTCCCTCTTTCAGAACAGAAAACAGTGCAGATCGCAGTGAGTGAAGGTTATCTTGTGGCTCCAATGGGAGTCAACTTGATAATTGATTATGCTTAGGAGATGACATGGCCAGTTTAACGCGAGTCCTTCAAAATCTTTTTGGTGTTAGTCATGGTACTAATGAAGTCGCTCAGTTCGGTAGCTTGGCCGCAGGGTCTCCTCAATACACTGACGATCCTGCTTTGATCCAAGCGCTTAATCAATTTGCTGAAGGTCTTTTTTCTGTTACTGGATCTGGGTCACAAGCGCCAAGAATCGAAGACTTCAATGGGTTGCTTCTGCTTTTATTTCGACAATTAAAGTACTTGTTCCAAGCTGGCATCCCTGAGTGGTTAGCTACTGAAAATTATTATTCTGACAAATCATTAGTTACTAGAAATGGGAAGGTATACATTTGTTTGACTGGGACAGATGTTGCACCATGTGTGAATATTGACCCTGCAACAGATAACGGAACTAATTGGGCTATATTTTGGGCAAAAAATAACCAAGGTTCCGGATCTGGTTTAGATGCTGACCTATGGGACGCGACACACAGACCTTCTGGTTTCGGCAATGCTAATCAAAGTGGCTTTTCACCTGTAACAGCAGATGTTTTAACAACACTAACACAGGTAGGGTCAGCTGGTTACTTTGCTACCGGTTCTACAAATACACCTGGGGGTGATTATTATTCCATAATTTGTATTGGTGGAACAAACAGTACTGGCGCTCAGTTTTTAGCCTATGGAGCAACCTCTGGTAAGTTTTATATTGGTAATCAGACAGCGGCAGACGTAATAACTTGGGGATACCTTTGGAATGCTATGAACATGGGTTCCGGCTCTGGTTTAGATGCTGACCTATGGGATGCGACACACAGACCTTCTGGCTTCGGCAATGCTAATCAAAGTGGTTTTTCGCCTGTAACAGCAGATGTTTTAACAACACTAACACAGGTAGGGTCAGCTGGTTACTTTGCTACCGGTTCTACAAATACACCTGGGGGTGATTATTATTCCATAATTTGTATTGGTGGAACAAACAGTACTGGCGCTCAGTTTTTAGCCTATGGAGCAACCTCTGGTAAGTTTTATATTGGTAATCAGACAGCGGCAGACGTAATAACTTGGGGATACCTTTGGAATGCTATGAACATGGGTTCCGGCTCTGGTTTGGACTCTGATACCGTTGACGGAAAGCACCTTTCGGACCTGGTCGCAATGTTTTTCGGGGCATCATCTGCCGGAAGTTTTGGTACGGGAGACATCTCAGCGGTTCCCCTGGAGTCTGGGTCCTTTTTCCTAGGCTATCAGGTGACAAGCCTCCCCGAGGCGGCTAACGGTCGCCTTATCAGGTTCATACTTGACTCAAATACAGGCGTTGACTTTTTCATAACGGACGCGCGCGACACCTGGGTGAGGACCCTGTCCGGCGGTGCATGGGGAACCTGGGGTATTTTCTGGACTAGCGCAAAACAGGGGTCAGGGTCCGGGATGGATGCTGACACGGTGGACGGATTACACGCCAACGTTTCACCTGGGACAACTGGTCTTTTAAGACGCACGCTATTCAACGCGCCTGGGACATATAGCTACACAACCGGACCTAATACAACAGTGGTTTTTTTGACTGGTGTTGCTGGTGGTGGTAGCGGTGCCCCTGGATGGTCAAACATTTCAGGTGGAGGAGGTGAAGCTGGCCAATGGGTAGTGAAAAAACCAGTAGCGGTTACACCTAACACAACTTATAGTGTTATTGTTGGTGCTGGCGGTGCCCCAACTGGCGGCAATCCTGGCGATGGTATGGACGGTAATCCAACATCTTTCGGGGCATTACTAACACTCCCTAGCGGCCAAAAAGGATTCCATAATGGAGGCCCCGGTACTGGTCAAGGATTAGGCGGGAATAAGAGAGGCTTGCCACAATCAATGTATGGTCTATATGGTGTCGGATGTTGTGGATTTTATGGTACTACGCCTCCATATTTAACTACAGGTAGTGCTGTTTCTCTCGCTGATGGGGGCTTTTTAACACCATCGCCTGATGTAATAGATTCCATACCAGGGGGGAACGGAGGTACAAGTGTTTTTGCACCTGGTGGTCACGGCTCTGACCACAATAACGCAACCGCTGGTAGTGGTAGTCTTGGCTCTGGTGGTGGTGGCTGTATGCCTAATAGCGGACCAAGCGGAGCTGGTGGCGATGGCTTCCTTTTAGTAGAAGAGTAAAAAGGAGAATAAAATGGCTTTACAAAAAACTTTCACGAATCCTGACGGATCAACCCAATCTTACCATAGAATCATTGAGATTCAGGCACCACACTTCAAGCGTGATTCTGGATGGGTGCCTAACACTGGGTATATTGTAATAGAGTCATACGTGAGCGACGAAACAAGACAAGCTGGTGCTTCACCTGTACCTGGGAATAAGGTGTATATTATTCCTGCCACAGCGTTCTCGGGAATGAGCGTGACAACGCAGGACGCACTTCTTCAATTTGCCTATAAGAACTTCAAATCATTCTTGACTGCTGACACCAATCTTGGTGGTACTTTTAATCTAACAGACGCAACCGACGTTGATGAAACGCCGACTGCTGGCGTTGCAGACGGAAGTGTGCAATGACGCTCTTACAAGCGTGTGATTTTGCAGAATACGCATGGAATAACTCGGACGTGTGGGATCAGAAAACAGATACCCACGTTGCTTTTAAGCAAGACGGCACAACGCTCTATGTTTGCTTCCGTGGTTCTGAGTCTTTGCAGGACGCGATTGACGACATCGAGTTTTGGCGAAAGCCATGGCGAGGTATTTCAGTTGCCACAGGATTCGCGGATGCTTACGACTCTGTTGAGGACCGCATCGAAGCCAAAATCACCGAAGTCAACCCGCTGACCGTTGTATACGTTGGGCACTCGCTCGGAGCTATCCTGGCGGTCTTGGGGTCTATTGCAAGTCTTCTGCGTGGTCGCCGAAGCCCGGCTTTCGGGATCGGATGTCCTCGTGGCATAAGCGTTTTTTCGGTCCTAAAAATACGCCGAGCCATGTCCGGCCTAGTTACCTGGTGGCGCAATGACCAAGACATCATAACGCACCTGGCCCCTAAGCTTTTTTGGGCCGCTCATATCGGTAAAAAGGTTCAGGCTGGCAAGTGGTGGCGATTCTGGACGGCTCTTTTACCAAATGGGAATAATGCGCACATGCTCTCACAATACAGAAAAAACGGAGGACCAAATTGACCCCAGAATGGCTTGGAGCTATTGCGGCAATTACAACAGTACTCGGTGGTCTAATCGCTGTTCTTTGGCGGGTTGCTCGATCAATGGACAAACAAACATTGATCGCGGATCAACTTCAAAAGACTCTTGAGGTCCTGTGGAAACGAATTGATGAACACGCCGACGATCTGGAATCGCATGGGAAACGAATCACCGATCTTGAGGCTTGGAAAAAATATCACGAGAAGGAGAATTGAATGGGCTGTATAAACGCGAACAACCGAGATGTTTTTTACTCACAGGAAAAGAATGCAATCGAGACCTATAATCGTTATGAGAAGGCGCATGACGGCTTAGATCACTACACAGAAACTTGCGGGCCGACGAGTTGGTGGAACGGTTTCAACGCCATGGGGGTAACGCTAAATTCTAGAATTCGTATAGCAGATGAGGTTTTTTGCTGGATGAACGAACCTCAAAACTTTACCAAGTTCCCGGCGTGGACCAACGAGAATGGCGATCAAGTTAACCCGGGTGACGTGCCCAGTAATCAAGTTCAAGCATGGATTCCTATCGCTGGAAAAATCCTTTATGGAGCTGACTCGATCTATCACGAAGGGGTATCCTTCGACGACATCGTGGCCATGCTAAATCAAGGTCATGCTGTCCAACTCGCACGGCGCATCGGACATTTTATTTGCGCAGTTGACTATGACCAAGCTAATGATTCGCTGATTTATTGGGATAGCTTCCACCTGCTTGTCGTGCAAAACGCGGATGGTACTGAGAGCTTTGTCGATGATGGCACAAACGGTTTTCGCCGAAGTGTTAAGCGGGCGGATTTTCAAACATTCTGCTATAGCCGTGTTGTGGAGATGATTGGAGTATCCGCATGACCGGCGATCCAGTCAGCGACATCGAGGAGTCGCCCGGCGTGGTGTCCATGATGCGCAAAGAGGTTAGGGCGGCTGGCCAGGACTCGCGATTTATGCTCATCGCGGCGGCTGGGTTGTCGGTGGGGATGCTTGTCGTCGGGAGGTATGAGTTGATCCCAGTAGTAACAGCTCTGGTGATCGGGGCCCCATCACTCCGGGCTCTTGCCCTCGGGGCCAAGGCCTGGCAAGCGCAAGCCGAGGGGCGGACACCACCGCAACCGGTTCCTGTAGCATCTGGCCCTATTGTGCAAAATTATGGGAGGTAACGTGTGGCAATTAAAAAAAGCATTTTTATTTCTGTCGGTTTTTTTATCGTTGGGCTTGTCCTCTGCATACTGTCAGTTGTTCGAGGATGCTCGAATGTACCGAGTTCAGGGAACCTCACTAAACAGGTTGTTCAGGGACTTAACGACAGCCAAACAAGCCTTCAGCAATCAGTTGATCTTAACAAGCAAGCAGAGCAGTCAGTTGGGGACGCTAAGCAAACAGTTGGACACGTCTCTGATGGAGTTACAGCAGTCGAGAACGACGCAAGAACAGGTTCAGCAGCAGTTGACGACGGTATCAGAGTCCTTCAAGAAATTGCAAAGCAACCAGTTAGTAAGTGACATTGAGATAGGAGGTGTTTCGGCTCTAGCAGGTGGTTTACTTGTTTTGATACTTCACCTTGTCGGCATAATCAGGTAATAACACCCACCGAAGACGGTATGTCACCCAATACCAGGGCCGTGCTTCCACGCAGGTCGTGACTGCGGGTGGGTATAGCGCGAGGAGGCGCAAGTTGATGGTTAAGTTTGTCGTGAAGGCTGGTCTGGTTGTAAAAGCCATGATCGGAGGTGTAGAGAAGGTGATCCAAGGCGGCGAAGAATTCTTTGCTCATGAGGTCGGTAAAACGGTCGATTGGGTTAAAGAGCATCTTGGCCATGCCGTTGACCATGTCGAGGAAGAGGTTAAAGAGAGCGAATTGAAGGTTTTGGACGCCGTGACCGGTCAGGAAGTCGAGAAGCCTGTCGAAACTCCAGCTGAAAATCCTGTCGTCAATCAGGCATAAAAAAGGCCCCGGAAACGGGGCTTTTTCATTTTGATTGCAAATAGATTGCAAACCACGCTGAAATCCGTACAACGAAAAAACAGCTAAGTCGTTACAATGTAAAGATGAACACGGCGGGGTTCGAACCCACGACCTTCGGCTCCGGAGGCTGACAAATACCCTTTCAAATCCTTTCAAAAGCTTTCAAAACACGCTAAATCCGAGTTATACTCCAAAAAGAGCTTGCAATCAGTTGCAATAGTTTGCAAATTGATTGCAAATAAAATGCAAAGGTGGGGCTATGGGAAGGACCCAAGAGCCATATAGCGTGATCGAAAGAGCTGGTTCGCCGTTTTGGTACTATAAAACCGAGTGGATGACCGCATACAAATCCTCTGGTCTCAGAAAAAAAGAAGTGCGCCGAAAAGAAGCCGAGGCATGGGCGCGTCAACAGTGGGAGGCGCGTCATTGCTAATTTAACGGGGAAAGAGCATAAAAACGTGCTTGCCGACATCGATAAGATGCTGGACGAGCTTGAAATTCAACGAGCTGAGTTCCAAGCCGGTTATATTGATGCCAAAGGTGAGACAAGGCGGTGCTACAAACTCCCCGCTCGTGAGGTCTTAATCCTAGTCTCAGGCTACAAAATCGAGCTTCGCGCCGCAGTTATCGACCGGCTGAAAGAATTAGAGCTTCAGGTCCAGCGTGAGAAAATTATTGAAGCCTACGACATCCCAAGGGACTACGTTTCTGCGCTACGCCTTGCCGCAGATCAGACCGAAAAACTTGTCGCCGCCTTAAAACAAATCGAAGACGACAAGCCCAAAGTTGCTTTCCATGATGCTATTACCGAAACTCCTGACGTCCTTGATATTGCTGGTGTCGCCAAGCTTCTCGCCATCGATGGTTATGGCCGGAACAATCTTCTTGATGCCCTTCGTCGTCATGGAATTCTTATGGCCGACAATAAGCCATATCAAAAGTATGTTGATGCCAAATGCTTCCGAGTTGTTGAAGTCCTTTACAACACGAGAGGCGGTCCGACAAAAGCCTATTTGAAACCAGTTGTCTTTCAGAAGGGGATCGACCTCTGCCGTCGCATCGTTGAGTTAGATCGCTCAGGCGGTGCGGCATGATCGTAACAATAATCGGCGGCTCAATTATTGTTGGCTCTTTAATAATCGGGATCGTCGCGGACGTAATCGCTGATCGGAACAAGAAAAACCGAGAACTCGATGACATGGCGCAACAGTGTGACCCGAGGCGAAACAAATGAAGCTCGATGCTCTGCTTGCACCCGGCGTAATTGATGAGCTTGTCAGTGCTGTAGAGGCCAGAGTCATCAAGCGCATAACCGATGACCCGCTCGAAAGAATCGTGCCAATGAAAGCCAGGTTTACCCTCGGCGAGGTTTACGAGCTGGCAGGAATTTCAGAGGCAACAGTGAGCCGCAAGCAATGGCTCCGTATTATTCCAATCGACGAAGGCCGACCAACAAGATCAGAGGTCATTGCATATCTGCGCAAAAGCGAAGGGAAGCTTCGCGCTGAGTATGAGCTTCGAATATCAAGGCTAGGCGGTAAAAAATGATTACACGTGATGTTGCCCAGGACGTTCCGCTTTATATCACAATCGAGAGGACGACATCGCATTACAGAGCCCAAAGAGGATGTTGGGGGACGAAGGCAAAGACGGTCAAGAAAAACGCCACAGAATCGCAGGATCTCACGGGATTGATATCGCTCAAAGATGCTGCCGACCGCCTGAAAGTCCGAGAGGTCACCATGAGGACGTACATCGTCAAGTATGGCCTCACTCGCAACTATCGAAAAATAGGAGGGTCAAGATCACGCTTGGTACTCCTGGAATCTGAAATTAAAAAGCTCGCAAGAGATTTGCGAAAAAAGGAGAGCAAAATTGAACGCACCCGCCACGCTAAATGAGATTGTGATCAGGATCAATCAGCTAAGCCGAGAGGCAAAGAATCAACTCGAAGTTGAAGAGTCTGGCCGAAAGGTTGCTGAGCTTCAGGGAAACATTGCTGGGTATAGGAAATTCCTGAATTTCCTCTGCGCTGAGTTTCATCTTACTCAACAATTTATTGAGGAATCAGGGGACAAAGAGCTTAACCTTGCGGAAACTTCTGACACTCAACTAGACATTTATTCCTCTGAAATTCATTGGCTCCAGAATGATTCCCATGAATGGAAAGAAGTACTCGCACGAATCCAAGAAACTGACGACGGTCTCAAGGATTGGCTCCTCTATAAAGCCACTAAAAGCCGTGACTTGGACGTTGCTCAAGGTACTCATCAAGCCATGATCATGTACGATAAGTTTTTCGAAGCTATCTTCTCTGAGGTCGAACGAAGAAAGAAAAAAGCTGAGGAAGAACGTGACAAAGAACGTGATGAAGGGATGCAGTTGCCATTCAATGAGGCGGCGTCCTGATGCGTGTGTATATCAGCGGCCCGATGACTGGCATCCCAGATCTGAACCGGAATATTTTTCAGGTGTGTGAAGAGTTGGTTCGTAAGGCGGGACATGATCCAGTAAACCCGCACAAGCTCGATCACCCGGACCAGGATTATTTTATGTGCCTTAGACGAGATATTAAGGCCCTCATGAGTTGTGAGATGCTGATCTTTCTTCCTGGGAGCCATGAAAGTCGCGGCGCAAACATCGAGATCCGATTGGCATCGATCGTTGGAATTCCAGTGCATGACGCTGAAGTTTTTCTCAAGGGAGTCTTGAATGTCTAGGACTTCCGGCCAACGTCCATTCCAAACTGCAAGACGTCCTCTAGTTACAGAGAATGAAGTTAAGAACGCCTGTCTTGAATTCCTCTTAGCCTTTGGGTTTTTAGCTTGGCGACAGAATACCGGTGGCGTCAAATACCGGTCAAAATCTGGCAAAGACCGCTTTGTCCGATTTGGTTTCGCTGGACTTTCGGACATCCTCTGCATTCTTCCGGGAGGTCGCTTCCTTGTAGTCGAAACAAAACGAGCTGACAACGATGCGAGTGATGCCCAACGTGATTTTATGGCAGACGTTGAGCGCATGGGGGGCGTGGCAGTCTTAGCTTACAGTGTCGATGATCTGCATGACCGCCTCAAAAAAGAAGGGTATATCAAGTGAGTGGCCGCCAATGGAAAAAAGCTCGTGCCGCTGTTGATCGACAAGCAACTGACCTCGAAGCAAAGATCAGGAACGATGTCAAAGGCGACAAACCTCCCTTCCAATGGTACGTGCAAAATCTCTGGCGATTCTGGCGAATCCCTTCGATGCGAAAAACTTACATCGACAACACTCGGCGTCTGAAACTCGCAATGTTAGAGATCAAGTTCAAGCAAGTACGCCAAAAGGCGGCGTCTGTTGCTCAGGGAGTTCGAAGGCAAACAGGGGAGAGATTCAAATGAAGCTTCGACCCCATCAAGCGGAAATGCAAACGGTCTGCACTGAAATACTTTCCGGCAAGCCGGTCAAGAAAATCATTGCGGCTGTCACTCCTGGGGGTGGAAAATCTGCACTCCCTGTAATTGCTGCAAGTCTTCTCATTCCTGCGATTGCTGATCGACTTGTTTGGATTGTGCCTAGAAACTCTTTGAAGTGGCAGGGTGAAGCTGAGTTTGTTGACCCTCGTTGGGACACACAAAATCGCCTTCGTGCCTGTCATGGAAATGATGCTGATCCGGATCGCGGCAATGAGGGATATTTAACCACGTATCAGGCAATTGGTGTGAGTTCGAAATCTCATCAAGACTATGTTCGTAAACACCGAACGATTCTTTTTTTGGATGAACCGCACCATGTCGCAGATGATGCCGCGTGGGGGAATGCACTTGCACCTATGATTGAGTCCGCAGTTTTAGTCGTCTATGCGTCCGGTACATTTAGTCGTGCAGATGGTCGGGCTATCCATGGGCTTGATTATTCTGACAATGGCTTTGTTGATTTTCTAAATACTGAGACAACTCGAATCATTCGTTACGGTCGAAATCAAGCCATTGAAGATAAAGCTACCATGAAAGTTGAACTCAAAATTTTTGATGGTTCAGCAAGCTGGATTTCGAAGGAAGGAATTCAACGCGAAGTCTCAAGTCTTAAGACATCCGGGGAAGATCGAGCGGATGCAGTCTATACAGCATTGCGTACTGATTTTGCGTATGCTCTTTTGTCTGCAAGCATCGAACATTGGGAGCAAATAAGAAAAGACTATCCTTCAAGTAAATTGCTCGTGGTCGCTCCCGATATCGAAACGGCTAAGCTCTATCATTCGAGACTAGCACCGATTTGTCTGGCAGAAATTGCTACCTCTGAAGATTCCATTCGTGCGCATAAAATCATCGATGCGTTTCGGTCCGGATCAGTTCCAGCACTTGTTACGGTTGGTATGGCCTACGAAGGGCTTTCAGTCCCCGAAATAACTCACATAGCCTGTCTAACTCAGATTCGAAGTGTCCCTTGGCTTGAGCAGATGCAAGCACGAGCAAACCGAAGATCACCTGGAAAGCCCGGCGCATGGGTTTTCGCTCCCGCTGATAGGGCTCTGATTCGAGCGTGGAAAATGATCGAAGAAGAAGCCTTGATCCCCCTTGAGCAGAAAGAAGAAGCAGATAAAGAAGAGGTTACGGAAGGGCCCAAAGAAGGCGGCGAAGGGTGGCAAGCGCCTCAAATTAAACCGCTTTGGAGTTCAGCGCATGGGATCGAGTCGGATTTACCTGAAGTTAAGGCCGTAGCTCCTAGCGTTGCTGAGGGAGTACTCCGAGACAATATTCGCGCCATTCGTCGTCGTGTAGTGGATCAGGCTCGTCCAGGGTCTCAGAAGGCTCTTGCTTCCATGTTTAGCCATTACGTTCGTCAAGTCGCGGACAAAGACTTGGATGATATGACTGCAACGGAACTAGAGTCAGTTTGGATATCTCTACGCGAGAAGTTCAAGGGACGTCTGTGATGTCGAGAAGCTCTGGACGATGCTCCCGAATATATGTCGTGAGAATGTACTCGATCATCGATGTCCGATCTCGGACCTCTTCGGTGGCGATCACATCCAAGGCCTTGATGAGTTGTTCAGACAAACGGACAGAAAAATTTCGTTTTGGCGCCATGGGAATATTATCTGTCGTAACACAAAAGAACTCAAATATCAAATATTTTACTTGACGTAACGCAATGCAGTGCGTTACAGTATAACACAAGGAGTTGAAATGCGTGACGAAAGAAATCTAGGAAATGTCACAATTCGATTTCCAGCATGGATGAAGGCCGAAATTGCTGATCAGGCCAAGAAAGAAAAAAGAACCCGGTCTGACTGGATTCGAATTGTTTTAGAAGAGGCCCTTGAGGCTAAGAAAGGAGGTAAGAAGTGATTCACATTCCCGGCGTTGCCGGGCAAAAAAAAGAGTCGCCCGCCAGCGACTCAAGAAAGGGGAGCAATATGTTAAGCACCCAAGTAAAAGATAAATCCATCCCAGACGGTTGGTCAAGGTCTTCCGATGGCACTCTCAAAATGCCAGGGATCACAGCTTTCCAACTTTTTGGCGCTCTATTGGCCGGAGAAGTCCCGGCGTATGCCGCCAATCTCGCTATAAAGCCAGCTATGAGTTTCACGGATTTCTTATCAACAAATGCAATCGAAATCGAAGAAGGAGAAGCGTCATGACACGAGAAGCCGCTTTTAAGTTCATTGAACAATATAAATCTCGGAACCCTCAATCATTCGTAAAACCGAGTCACTTGGACGAATTGTCCCCTCTACTCGAAGTGCAGATCGAAGCAGTCGAGGTCCGAAAGGATGAATTCCACAACTTAGCAGGAAGCTATAGTCCCAAGAAAGAGACTCTGGACAAATTCGCGTCGGCGGCTGGTATCAGTTTCAACACATTGAATGAGTCCACACGAAAAGAAGGCTCTGCGTATGTTGGGACTACACAGGCTATGGTGATGGGACCTGACGGAAAGATGCAGTTCGGGGCCCCCTGCGAATACGAGTTTGATCCTGAAGTACGCCTCGAAGAACTTAGACTTGCCGGAAAAACTGAATGGGTGAATCGTGAGAAAACAACCCGTGAATATTCAGAAAGAGAACTCGCCCAGGAAAAGGTTCAGCTCCAAAAAGTAGGACGCCAACGGGCAAACACCGGGGCACGCAATCGAGCGACTC
>JAEHJW020009117.1_pt1 | contig 32305 bp, 39 predicted proteins | sample 9271431 | NCBI WGS metagenome assembly JAEHJW02 | reverse complement strand
TAAAGGCACCTAGCAAGTTGCGCTAAGTGCCTGTTTTATTTGGTGCTGGCGAGAGGAATCGAACCCCCGACCCACTGATTACAAATTGTATTTTGATTCCATGCAACCAATTGTAAAACATAATTAAAATAAAATTTCGTCTAAGAACACAGTGCTAAAACCGGAAAACCAAGTCCTTGAAAGGAAAGAAGGTCAGTTTTGTCGTTAGACAGCACATTAGACATTTTTTATGGCCTTTTCTGTGTTGGTTTACTGTTTTTTATAAACCATTTTTTCAACTAACCTTTTTTCTTGGGCTGCCTCCCCCGCTTCGGCAAGCGTTCCAGTACGGAAAAATCGGGTTCCTCTTGTGCCTGACGTTTCTTGCCAGAGATCGCCATTTCCAGATCGGCTTCTACGATGTAGCATTCCCTGCCGAGCTTGCGCGGTTCAAGCCCCAGGACTTCCAGCCGTTTCAGAGCGGTTTTCCAGGTACAGCCGCCCAGTCGTTCGCAAATGAGGGTGCGATTTAGCAGCATACCGGCTCCTGTAGTCTTTCGATCTCCACCCAAAGCAACGGCAGGATGCGCTGTACTTCAAAAGCGCGGAGGATGTTTTCGGGTTCGTCCCGGCGCATGAGCCAGGCCACGGTCGCCGCTTTCAGGTCATCCAGACTTCGACAAACGTGCCGCGCTTCATTGAGGAAGTGGGTCATTTCCTGGAGGGAGATCACAGTTTCGTCCACCCGCTCGCAGGCATGGGCTAGGTCTACGGTGAGTTCGCAGGCCCGCTCCGAGGTCTGGGTGCGGGTCATCAGCAGTTCGACAGCCAGTTCATGACTCATGCGCTCCATGCGCAGCCGCCGACAACGGCGCATAAAAGGCTCTGTATGCTCGCGCATCCCGTTACTGGTCACCAGCACCAGCAATCGGTCGAGATTGGTGTACAGGTGTTCTCCGGGTTTGCCGGGAACCCGGCCTGTCTGGAGCCAATCCAGGAAAAGCGCCTCGAAGGACTCTGGGGCTTTATCCATTTCATCGAGACAGGCCACCGTCCACCCCTCGGTTTGGCTGGCTTCGGCCACCTTGGTCAAAAAACCTTTTTCCTCGCTCTGCGCGGGGCCGGTCTGGTAGTCGAAGAATCGCTTGCCGTCCGTCCATGAGTGCAGTTGCACATAGTAATAGCGGTCGTGGGCCTCCAGCGCGTCGGCAATGGCTTCCGCGAGGGCCGTCTTGCCGGTACCCGCCTCCCCTGTTACCAACAGCGCCCGCGCCCCACTACCCTTCTGCGCCATCAGGGATTTCAACGCCTGGATGGTTTCTGGATTGGGTCGGTATCCGGTTCGGGTTAAATCCATGGCAATCTCCTGTGGGTGTATTACAGGGGTGATGCCGATTTTTCAGATGAAGCTCTCCACACTTTGGCAGCACGCGCAGGCCAGCGGTAGAAACTCGCCGCACTTACTGTCACCTTGCGGCAAAATGCCCCAATAGTCAGGCCGCCTGCTGCGCTATCAGCGCCCACCACGCTTCCGCGCTGCGCCGCTAGTACTTTCTCTGTGTATCCGATTGCATGGCTCATAGGCTCCTTGGCTGTTTCCAGGAATCCATTCTCCACATCCGAAAAATCAGAGATACAATGTCGCTCAGTTACCGCTTACCTTTTGGGAGCGTTTCTTGGCCCGGAAAACCAAGGTAAACACCACAATCGACTGGATCACGGCGATGACTACCACCACAGCCTCAAAAGTACCCATCGTGATCCGTTGGAGAATGACCAGCGCCAGAAGTGCCACAAAAAACCATGTCCGCCCACCCGATGATGGATAAGGGCTTTTTCAGGAGAGCAACCATTTTATTGTTGGCAGGCTTTTCCATGATGGTCACAAGCCCTTACGGTATTTGAGCCGCACATCCTGGCACTGGGGACAGACGAAAACGTCCACTTCCAGCTTCTTCTCAAAGGCTTCCTCGCCATCGCTGGCAAGCTGACCGCCGATCATGGCCGCACCAGCGCCCATTAGCCCGGTAAGCCCGCCCATGCGGATACCGTGGGCACCGTGGTGTTCCATATCCGCGCCACAGGTGCAAGTGACGTTGGGTTGTGTTTCGTGTTCGTGGAATCCAAACATAGGTTTCTCCTTGGCAGCCTCAGGAATCAATTATTGTGATTATAGTCATGAATATTCAAGTCATACTTCTGCGCATTGTTGCGATGCAGGTATTCATTGGATGCCTGCTGCTCACACTGCCTTGTCAAATTAGCCTTGCAATTTGCAATTTGCTGGAAATAATCTGAACTACCCACAGAAATATCCTGATCACATTGGAGGGCGATGCTTCTCTGTTCAGCGCCTCCAAATGCTGTACAGTTTGAAGTGGATTCGTTGTATTGCTCTTTTCTCATTTGCGATTTCATGCAACGGTAAAACATTCTGGTGCCGGGTTGTGCGCCATATTCAAGGCAGGTTGCATGTGCATCAGCTGCCATTTGGTCTTGAGTTTCTGGCGGGTTGATGTGAGGATGAATGCAGCCAGATAATGCCACTGTAGCAACAGTGAAAATGATAAACACTATCTTCTTTTTAATTTTAAATGCCTCGTTAAGAATCATAATGCTGCCCACCCTATTTCTCTCAAAATCATTCCAACTAAATACACAGTAACGTCTGCGTCTTCATCGGTAACTTGGCGAATCATGTTGCCATTTACAGCTTGCGATTCGCGTTCAGCTGTCTTACCTCTTGGGTGCATTCTATTTATTATGAAAGCCGAACTGCACAAAACCTTTTTTCCTTGCACGGTGTGGAGTTTGATTATGTTACCCAAATCCTTTTCGCGTGCAGGTTCTCCAACCCATGCTGCCAAAATGACCCTTGTGGTTTCCCGCGCAACATCTACAACCGAAATTGGCTGTTGATGATGAATGGCGTCTACTAAATTATCAATAGATTGTTCCAGTGATTTTATCGCTTCTTCATTTAGCTGATCGCCATTCACATTATTTGGATCGTCTTTCAAGTTTGGAACAGCCCCAAACGATGATCTTGCTTTGAGTGTGAATACTTGATGTCCCCATTGGTTCGTTTCTACGCTAACGACTTTCCACTCCTGCGCGTATGGCTCCCCGCCGATTCTTACCAATTTATTTACAGGAGTTTTCTGTTCGTTATTGAGGCGCGCTATTTTGCAAGAATCATCCTCATCAAAATCGCCGCCAGCAATGCCAACCATACTTCCATAGATGCCATTACAAACAAATTGTAGATTCCATGCCTTTCTCCCCCTACTTCCCCACTGAAAATAGAAACGACACCTCCTAATTCTTGATATAGAATCAAAACTATCTTCTCGTATGACTAACTTCTGTTGACCATTAGATGATTCCTTAATAAAGTCGCACTCGGCTGGGGAAATCATCGGTGACGGATAAAGTGCCCAAAGTTGAGAGTCGTCACCCTCATAGACAATCCCTCGACGTAACACTAAAAAATCTGGTTTGCTCATCCCACCACCCCCGGCAAGTCGTTCACAATCCTGACTATCTCCACACTCACCTTCACCACCTGGGTCATCATGCGCTCAAAACGCTTGCCTTTCTGTAGTTCATCCTGGGACATCTGCCGGAATTGTTGAAGAATATCGTGGATGGTTGCGGATTGCGCAATGTTTTCCTTTGTCGATCAGGCTCTATTTGGCTGACAGGGTATTTCCCAACATCCCTTGCTGTCCATAGTCCGCATCATAACTGCCACTCACACTGGAAACTCGCGGTCTGTCAAAACCACCCGCACATCGAGACCATCCCGCTCTGCGGTGCGGATCATGTGTTGGGTGCCGCGTGATTCACCGTCCCAGATGGCGATAAGATGAGTGGCATACCACGCCATCCACTGGTTGCGAATGAATCCGGCCTCGCGTCCATATTTATCCCAAAGCGCCGGAGCCTCGACCACGGACAGGCCGCGAGCCTTGGCCCAACGTACCGCGCCCAGGTCTACGCCCCTCGCCATGCCACTGACGATCTCCCCCTTGAAGTCTGGAGACACCTGTTCATCCAGATGGTGACCAGTTTCTTCCTCGCTGATTCCCCGCGATCCGGCCACGATCAGCGGAAAATGGTTTTGCCGCCAGATGCCCGGAAGGAAACAGTTGGCCGGAGCCTGGGCGAACAGCGGGGCTACCTGTGCGTCGGTGAATCCAGCCAGACCACACCCTACCCGCGTCACCATGAAAGAGAGCCATGGCCGGGCCTTGGCAAACTCCAGAAAGCGGGCGACGCTCTCCTGGAGCAAAGCGAAGTCCGGGGCCGGATCATGGGGGCCATGCTTGGTAGGCAGGGCATAGCTCTGCCCTGCAAAGCCCTCGCCCTGCCCGGCTTGTGCGCCCCGATACCGGCTGGCGAACAAGGCGGCCCCTGCGCCATGGATGCCCTGACGGTTGGAGCCGAACACAAAGACAGATTCCTCGGCAAAAAAAGATAGGTTCATTTTATGCCTGATTCAACCGTAACATGCGGATATTCAGGGATTTTCTGTAATGTGCTATCGTGAATACTCAAAATTGAGTCAATAACACTTAATCCATCCTGACTGATAGCCTTATCACAAAGTTTTTTTACAGCATCAAACATATAAGAGCGACAGACGGGATTCGCAACAATAGTAATGACAGCAAAAATAACCACCACCTTGATAACGCTTGGTAGTTTCTTGAAAATCTCTAAAGAACTATGGATTGCAGAAAAGAATACCTCCATTGATATGGAGCCAATATATATAATGTTACCCTCGAAATATATGGCAACAGCCATTTCTCTTGCATAATCCCTGGCTGACTTGCTAAATGTTGAATGATTAGCAATAACCCTATCTTTTACAGGAACAAAATCTCTCTTATTCTCTGTAAAGATAAAGGCATTCAATTTTTTTGCCAATAAAATTGTAGGTGCGTCGTCGATGTCGCGTATGTTATTATTGAGGATGAACTTCTCAACTTCCCTAGCGCTCACCTTTCTCTTTTTTAGCATCTTTCTATAAACTTGCCACTCAGCCCTTAAAAATTTCTCTGCAACCCCAAGAGCTTCGCAGCGCTCTTCTATTTTTTCTTCTACCTCATTTTCAATATGTCTCGTGATATAAGCAACAAAAATATTCGCCTGAATGCACTCCATTATATTGGTTCTGTACCCAGGTTTATAGATTTTATTTCTAGCCAAAGATGTCAGGTCTTTGAGTATAATGTTTGTATCCAAAATAATATCAAATTTTGCCGCAGAATAAAGCGAAGATAGAACCCCCATTAGCCTAACCAAATCCTGTGATTTTGCGCCATTATCAAATATATCAATATTCAACTTAAATCCTCAATAAATCTAAAATATCCATAATCTATAAATTAATTGCCAATTCGTAACAAAATTTCATGGCCGTCTACCGCCCCCATAGGCAAAAGCCGTCCCCTGATCGACAATGGTAGCCCTGCGCTCGGACTGCTGTTCAGGGTGCCACTGTGCCAAAAGATTCAGGTTCTTTTGGGAAGCCGTATCGCCCCGCGCTGCCGCCTGTTCCCACCAGGACCTTGCGGCGTCAAACAACTGCCTTTGGGCGCAGAGATAACCCAGATTGCCCATTTCGTGCGGAACCAACAAGGATACCGGGCCGTCGAAGGATAAGGGAATACCTGGAACCAGAGCGGTCTTTCTCCATGACTGGAAGCTCAATTTGTTCTGGAGCATCCTGTCCAGTTCCGCTTTCTCCGCGACATAGCTCATGCCGGTTCGGTTGTTGAACAGGATCATCGGCTTCTCGAATACCACCGGCTGGCTGTCCGGCGTGGGATAGGCAGTTACCCATTGGCCGCTATTCGGTACGGCCTCACGATCCACCAGCGCAGCATATACCTTTTGCCCATAGATGGGCGTAGGCCGGATCAGGGTTGCACCCGGCAGGGTTGGCACCCCTGTGCTGGGTGCAACCCCCTTGCGGTAGCCGGGGGATTCACCGGGCGGATGGCCGGGAACAGAAAAGAAGGTGTGACGGTTTGCCATGGTTTCAGCCCAGGAATGCACCTCGGAAACGATCTCGGAATAGCCAAACGCCTTGTCGGGATTGGCCCGGTAACGCAGGGAAACAGCGCGGGGCAAAATTAAATCACCATCCCGTACCCGGCCCATCGCCTCTTGCGGTGTCTTGGGGACATCCCCAAAGCCGTGCCGCCCCCAGAAATCGGCAAAGTCCTTGCTAGGAACCACCCAGACCTGCTCCACGGCGGTCAGACCCACAAAGTAGCGCAGTTTGAGAAAGTCCCGGTCTTTATGGTTGGAGTGAAAGACCGTCGCATCGACCCTGGACACGTCATGGGTCAGGGGTGCGGGCAGTTCAATGGCGACTTCGGGATTGGCGGGTCCCTGCACCAGCGTACCGGGCACGTTGCCCCCCTGCCCTTTGGGATCGTAGCGAAAAAAGCCGGGTTCGTCGGGACGCATGGGGAAGCGTTCGAGATTGCCGCCGTAATCCAGTACCAGACAGTCCGTTTTACCCTCTGCCGTGCGCAGGCCGCGTCCGACCATCTGAATCCAGCGAGCCGCGCTCTCGGTGGGCCGCAACACGGCCACGGCGTCCATCTTGGGCAGATCGAACCCCTCGATAAACAGGTCCACGTTGACCAGATAGCGGCACTTGCCGTCCGCGAAGTCCCGGATACGCTGCTCGCGCACGTCTGTGGCGGTATTGCCGTCGATGACCACGCTCTGAGGCAGACTGTCAGCCACCAGTCGGGCGTGTTTGCGGTCGATGGTGAAAACGATGGTGCGGCTGCGGTCTGCCGTTCGGGTCAATAAATCCTGCATCCGCTCTTTGTGCTGAATCGCGGCGGCACTACGCAAGTCCTCATTCAGAAAGTCGCCCTTGCGGGAGTGGGCCTTGCCCGTCTCGATGGGGTAAAGGGTCTTGGCCCATTGCGGCCTGACCAGAAAGCCCTCATCCATCAGGAGGGCGGGTTCGATCTGGTAGGCCGTATGGTTCAGCGGATTGCCGGGGGCCACGATATGCCCACCGTCCAGACGCCACGGTGTCGCGGTGAATCCGGCCACGCGCATATCCCGGTGCCGTGCGCCCAGGGTTTTGAATAGACGCTGATACTGACCATCCCCTTCAAGCGGAATCCTGTGCGCTTCATCGACAATGACCAATCCCTGCGCGGGCATGTTCGCCAGCACGTCCGGCTTACCGATGGTCTGCACACTGGCGACCGTGACCTTGCCAAAATCTTTCTTGTTGAGACTGGCGCAATGAATGGCGGGCACGAGATCATGGGGCAGGACGTGGGAAAACCGCTCCGCCGCCTGGGTGATGAGTTCGGAGCGATGCGCCAGCACCAGCACACTTTCATCGGGGTACTGACGCAGGTACCTTTCAATGAAAGCGGCCATGATGATCGTGTTGTGTGTTACCGTGAAATCGCCCAACAGGAAAAGACGATCCGGCCCGGCGATCTCGAAGCCGTAATAGTCGCCCTCTCCCGCTGGTTCTATCCGAATTGCGGTAAACTGGATCGTGGATGGCTGCAGCCAGCATGGCAAGCATCGCCAACCTCTCAAACGCTGCCGAGCGGCCTCATCCAGACGCAGAACATCCAACAGGTGCAGATTGACGGTTCGCTCCCCGTCTTTCAGGGACAGGATATGGGATTCATTGACCACATAAGCGTCGCCTTCATCCTGAATAATGCGGTACAGCATTTCCCGCCCCTGCGCCAGGGACAGCACCTTTCTGGGCTGCGAATCTGGTCCCATGAGCAAGTCGCCCACCTGAACGTCCTGGACGGGCACCACGCGGCCATCGTACAGCAGGACCGGAGTATCTTTTCCCAGGCACTTGCCTCCACCCGTTGCAGCAATACAGGCCGGGTGCCGGTCGTTTTCGTCGAGTGCCGCCATCATCGCGTCCACCGCTTCCTTCTGGTAGCGGCGTAGCTGAAACCGATGCGCGTTGGCGTCGGTCGGGAAAAGCGTCACCTGATTTTCATGGATGAGGACTTTTTTGCTCATGGGCGTCTCCCGTACCCAAACTGCGGTGTAACATCTTGTGCTTCCTCGGAAGGTCCGACACTCGCCAGCGGATCATCGGTTTTGCAGTAAGAACGCAAAAAACCCTCGCGAGACTTGTCCGTGAGTTGTCCCACCATGCTCGGTGCCTTGTCGGGGAACAGTTCCACCAAAAACGAGTCCTTGGCTCCGAAAGCCACCAGTGCTCCCAGGTCCGATTGCGGGGTTGGCCCCCTGCAAGGGCCTTCCACAAAACGCCCTGCCCTGGCCGATTCCAGAGAATCCGCCAGCGCGAAAAAACGCTGGTCCTGACCCATAGGCTGCTCACGGTCTAATGGCTGCTCACGGCCAATAGGTTCTACCCTGCCAATGGGTTGCACCCTGCCAAGGGCTCGTGCTCCGCCCAGGGAACAGATGCGCTCATGCAGGTCGTAAACCTTGGCCTGCAATACCTCCAGCGTTCCATTATTAACAATCTCGTCATCCATGGGCACATTCCGCAAGGCATTCTCCAGCGGATGATTGGCCGCAGGATCGCCTGTCTGCCGCCTTTGCGCCATGCCCTGCTCCACTTCCGGGTTACGGACGCGCACCATCACGCCCCCCATGCCCAGAATCAACGCGACTTCCCGCACCGTGCGCACATCCGAAATGATGACCGACTGGCCCATGCCGGGTGCTAACCCGCTGTCCAGAGCGCGTTGCGCCTGTTCCCTGACGTGATCCGTCAGGTAATCGGGATTGGCAGCCCGGCGATAGTCGCCCCATTGCTGCAAGACATCTCGCGGTGAAAGCGGTTGGTTGTACCCCCGGTCTTTGAGGGCTTCCACCATTTCCGGGTTCTTGCAATAGGCTCGCGCCATGCAGAGTGCCGGGAGGTCTTTGTTGTGCCGATCCTGTAGCCGGTACACCGGAATCCCATAGGCGGCGGACACTTCCTGGTAGAGCACGTCGCCAAAGGCCAGCTTCACCGCCTTGCCGTCCTCCTGCTTCACCTGGGCAATCAGCAGATCCGCAACCGTATCCTTGCCTGCGCCAGGTTCCCCGGCGAGGCCCACGATCCACGACGCATTACGAATGGACGCGGGCTGCAAGTCTGGGACAGGCTCTGGTGGATTCCGCCCTGCCGGGTGCAACCCTGCCGGGAGCAACCCTGCTGCGATCCCGGCCAGCACTTCGGGAATCCGGTCATTGAACGGCCCAACCTCCCGTTCCTCGCGCAAGGCCCGCTCCATGGTGTCCAACAAACCATTGGTGTACAGCGTCTTTTGGGCGCGGGTACAGGCGACGTATTGCAGACAGAGCGCATCATCTTCCGGCACCCGATACAGCCGTTCCCCTTCGGGATCGGGATTGAGCCAACTCCGCTGAAAATCGTCCATCAGGAGCACGTTGTTCCACTGCCCGCCCTTGGACTTGTGGCCGGTGGACAGGACATATTGCGCCCTGCCTGGGTCTGTCTCGGTATTGCGCAATGCCTGGGCAACGTCTGCAACCTGGCCCTGCTTTTGCTCCACGATCTTGACCAGTGGCGCAAGGCTGCTACCCAAAGGACTTTGTGCATACTCCGAAAGCTGATGCCAGCTATCAAAAAAACTCAATTCCGGGTGCTTTGCGAACTCGCTTTTATAGAGCCGACCCATGGCCTCGACCAGATTGACGATTTCCCCGGTGCCGCCGACAACATGGATGCGCTGACCCGCGACTACGGCCTGGACTGCCGCCTGGAGCAAACCGGCATTACCGCGAAATAGCACGGCATGGATACTGCCCACATGATCGTCGATCACCTGGCTATCCGGGCCTTTGCCGGTCAGAAGATAGGGCGAACCCATGAGCCGCAGAAAATGATTGCCTGCATCGGCCACGTCCTGACCAAAGCGATAACTGGTGGCGAGCGGCAAGGTCTGGGTCAGTTCGGGGTGATCGGTCTGCATGACCTTCATGGCGTCCACCGCGCCGGTAAAGTCATAGATGTGCTGGTAGGTGTCTCCAACCAGAACCAGACGGGTGCCATACTGCAACTGTGCCTTGAGAATCGCCAGCATGGGCGGGGAAGCGTCCTGCGCCTCATCAAAGAGAATGGTGTCTGCCGGAATCCGGGGCGGGGCCAAAGAACAGAGTTTGATATAGACGCCGTGGTCAATGGGGAAATTGGAGAAAGGATCGCGCATCCGGTCCCAGGCCCAGGCCGCCGTGCCAAGCGTGGCTTTCGGAAATCCGCGCAAGCCCTGACGATGAATGTACTCGGCCAGATCGGGCGCAATATGCTGTAGGCCTACCTGGTCGTCGGCGGACTGGCAGTATTGCCGCAAGATGGACTGCACGGCCATGATCGCCCGGCCCTCGGAACAGCGCAATTCCTGGCGAATCTGCCCGATACGGTCAGCAAAATCGGTGCTCTGTTTCATCTGGTCGCGCAAGGGGCCATATAGACTGCCATTGAACAGGCGGGGTTGGCTGGCACCGTACACTTCGGCCATGGTTCCGCCGCCGTCCGGGTGTGGTGCCCGATACGCGAAACTGTGCGCCGTGCTGGTGGTCGTATTGCGCGGGAACTCCGTTGCTGCTTCATCCGCATTGCGCTTGTTGAACACGAAGTAACGGAGCCGTTCTGCCTTGAGGGGGTATTGCGCCGCACCCTTGAGGGTGGTGGTTTTTCCGGTCCCCGCCAGCGCGTTGACCGCCAGAATCTGCGAATCCCGAAAATGCAACTGATCCAGAATCGCCGTCTGTTCTTCATTAAATCGAAAGGCCATCGTCTTGCTCCAAGTTGACTTGCAGTCGGCATAACTTGCAGTCGGCATGACTTGCAGTCGGCATGACTACTACCTGGGTGGTGCCGAAAATCCGGGCCGCAACGCCGGTTTACTCGGAAAAAGAAACAGCACCAGCAACACCAGCCATCCCAGATAGGGGATCAGCCACAAGAACAACCACCCCGCCGACAACCGGGCATCGTGCAAACGCCGCGCCTGGGCGGATAAAAGTGGCAAGGCGGATACCAGCCAAAACAGATTGAGCAGGAAAATCCCAATAGTGATAAACAGGTTGCCGTTATGGCGAACGTGCGGCATCAGGACATGCCCCAGGCCCAGGACACCCAAGGAAAAGATCAGGTACGCCACCAAAAAACCCACCATCGCTTTCCAGAAGGGCTTGCGTCGCATCCGGTCCCGGAACTCCAGCGTATCCGGGAACAGGGCGACAAAATCCCGAACCAGTGGAATGGTCATCAGGAACATAGTGCCTCCCTCAAGTGCGCGATGGTCTGTCTATCCCGTTGCAACTCTTCATACAGCGACATGGGACATTCCATGGTCGAAAAACGAAAACCGCAGGCCCGGCACGCTCGCCGCCGATACACGGCACCTTGCCGAAGCCGGGAATCTATAACGTGAAGTGTGTGAATTTCATCGCACTGTGGACAACGCATAGCTATATACTTCTCCTTATGGCCTGACTACATGGATCATCGAGTGATGGATAGACAGATCAGGCAGCAGGCTCTTGGTCGCCGCCACCTGGCCGCTCGATCTGCATGTCGATAATCTCCTGTCCGTTATATTTCCAGCCCCTATCCTCCTGGTGGCACCAGAACGTCAGGCCAAAATGACTGGCATCCGGGCGTTCTTCCAAAGACTTGTAGGCTCCGGTATCCAAAAAGATGTGCGATGATGCCACCAGTATTCGGGACGGGTCTTGCAAGACGGTTATCGTATGCCCGACATAGGTGCGCGATAGCCCCGCAATCACCCGGCGAGGATTCCGTTCCCCCCGCAATCCTCGCCCCCACAGTACATGGTCGATCCCGTTGCCCGTGGTTTCCAATCCGGCGATAAAGCGTTTGGTCATCCAGAACGTATCCGTCTCCGCCTCTGGATGATCCAGCCGCGCATCGCTCCAATCCCCCACCGAGTCGCCGGATAGTTGGGCATGGGCAATGTGGAACCGGCTGACGCCCTGCCCAATAACGCGGATCAGAGGCAGATTCATCAAGCCCTTGGCCCATACCTGGATTTGAGCCTTGTTCGGCCTCATCATTTTCATCCAGCGCCCGCCATTGGACAGAAAACTCTCCCGGTACAGATCAAACATGAGCCAATCCTTGCGGAAAGGTACTCTGTCCAACAAAAACGCCAGCATCATCGCGTCATGGTTGCCCAGAACGGGAAAGAACCACGGCTCTGCCAACAGCGCCAGCACACCGGGACTGTCCGGTCCCCTGTTCACCAGATCACCCACGGAAAAGAGGCGATCCGTGGCCGGATCAAAATGCACATGTGTCATCAAACGGTTCAAATACGGCAAGCAACCGTGCAGGTCACCCACGATGAAGTCACGGCCCAGGGTGTTTTCTTCGTGACGCTGGATTTTTTGCTGGATCATGCTTTTCAGCCCTCCAGTTCTTTTAATTTCTGCCGGACATACGCCCGATGTTCCTCGCGGACGGATTCCACCGGCGGGCAGTTTTCCCATGATTCAAACCACCGGAGTAGCGTGTTGGCGAAAATAGACCAGCGGCATACACAAGGGGGTGCCTTGCGCCCATCCAGCGGGGGCTTCTGTCTCAAAATGCACCATCTTGTGATCCACCGCCGTAACGACCACGCGCTGGTCCAAAGCGCGATTCTCCGGGCGGAGCAGGTTGGGCAGGATGTACCAGCTTGTGACTTGTGGTGCGGAATGGATGGTCATGCGAAAGCCCTCTCTAGTAACACAATATATTGTGTTTAATGTATACTTTTTTGTGTTTTATGTCAACATGTTGTGTTTCTGTTTTTACGGATATGGCGCTGTTGTCATCCATCACCGCGCCCAATCTTTCTCGATAAACTTCTGCTGTACTTGTGCCTTGGGATCGAAAGGCTGAATGGATTGGCACACTTCATTGAGCGACACCGGAGCACCGCCCCAACTGTCCACACCCACATCCATACTCCCCGGCAAAGGCTCCAGACCGCCATGTACATGCCCGTACAGATGGATGGTCCCTTGCCATTTTCCCGGCCAGTCCCGTAGCGGGTAGTGATGCAGGTAAAGCCGGGTATGGTTGATCTCGACCCGTAACGCATCATGCACTTCGGACCATCCTTCTCCGACCCAATCATTCGACCGATCATGGTTGCCCAGGATCAGGATTTTTTGCCCTGCCAGTCTGGACAGCATGGTCTTGGCCTTCACGCCCGATTCAAAAGCGAAGTCTCCCAGAACATAGACCGTATCGTTAGCCTCTACCCGGTTGTTCCATGCGCGAACCAGCCCCTTGTCCATGGCCTCAACCGAGTCAAAAGGACGCTGGCAAAACTCGATGATGTTTTTGTGACCAAAGTGCAAGTCAGAAGTGAAATAGGTTTGCTTCATGCTATCCCGCCCTCGCCCAATCCCGGTCAAACTGCGCTTGTAGCTTGCCGAGACTCGCTCCATTCAGCAGCAGGCCCATTTCCCGATTGTCGTGCAAACTCGTCTGGGTGAAGTTCTCGGAACCGATAAAGGCCAGAGAGCGCCCCACGATCATCTTGCTGTGCTGGTAGAGGGGTTTGACGGGTAACAAGCGTACCTGGCAGCCATGAGCGCGTAAAAAAGCCACGTCCCGCTGATCCTCGCTGTTGATATTAGACGGCAGTATCAGCCGCAAATCCTTTCCCTTGGCTGCCAGTGCATCGAGAATGGGCGCATACGGTCCCAATTCTTCGCTCTCCACGTCGACAGGCCCGGACTGGTCGATCACTTGCAGGAGTTGTGCCGCAGACGTGCCCCTTGCAGGGTACAACCCCGGAGAGAGGACCAGAACCCGGTGTGCGAAAGCCGGGGCACGGTGGTTGGCCCAATCCGCATTGAATACCGCGTTGACCGCCCGGACCACAGTTGGGTTGTGGGTTGTGTACAGATATTCCCGGTTTCTTCCACCCAGACCCGACCAGTCGAAATTCGCCGTACCGATCTCTGCCTCATGCCCGTTCGCGCAAAACTTGGCATGATAAAAAGCGTACTGGTAACCGTGGCTGGTGAATCGGTAAGGGGCCAGGTGCAGCGTCGCGCCCGTTGCCGCAATGGCCTTTTCTTCCTTGCGGACCTGCCAGGGCTTCATGCCGTAGGGCTTGCCCTCGATAATGACGCGCACATTCACGCCGCGTCGATGGGCGGCGGAAAGCGCCCGGAAAATCTTGCGGTCGGACAGGTAATACACGCCTACGTCCAGTTGGTGATGCGCGGAGTTGATGACCTGAATAATCGGTGCGGGGCCAGCGTGAGGTTCGATGTAGAGCATATAGAAAATCCTTTTATTTCTGCTGATCTTTGGTGCGTGTCATACTTTGAATGGTTTCATTCCAAGAAAAGCCGACATCCCTTTTCTGTGACGCGTTTCGCGTTGATTTTTGTATGGTGGTCACCATTATTGCCACGGCACTCTCCAGACTGGTTACAATTTCTTGGCAAACCCCATGCAACATCAAATTGTGCGTCAACCCAAATTGCTCGATCCATGTGCCATCTTGTGCTAATACCCGGCCATCCACATCTGCCTCATCGGGAACAGGCAAAACAGAGCCGTTGAAATACCCGATAACGGGTTTTCCCCAGGCATAGGCCATGGCACATTCGGTTACTGTCCCGCTATCCGGTTCTGAGCCGCGAAACGGTGTGAGATTGGCAATCACGCCATCTGCTTTTCTGACGGCCTCCCGGCATGATTGAAATACCCTGCTCGCCGCTTCAGCATCGGACGGCTGCGTGACGCCGGGGCCGGTCAAGTGTTGCACGGGAACCGGCAAGATAGCGGACAGCCCATAATCGGCGCAAAGCGTCTGTGCGCGAGTCGCCCATTGCGGCCAATCCGGGTAAAACAGGTCGGGTCCGGCAATATAGATTTTCATGCGCACACCCAAGGCGATCCGATCCCAAAGATCACGCTATCCCCTTCCACTCGAATCTTGACCCGCTCCAGATAAGCCTGAACCGCCTTCCTGCTCACCAGGGGGAAGTCCTCGAAATCATGCAGGAGCCTGGCTATCGCCCACTTCTCCGGCGTGGACAGCTTCCACCATCCTCCGGTCCGATCCTGCCAGGACACAAACAGGATCAGCGGTTCATGAACCGGGAACCCGTCCTGAGCGCCCAACTCCATCATGCGCAGCAACGACGCATGGGCCTGACCCTCCCGTTCTTCCGGGCCGTTCCGGTCGGGAAATCGGGAATGCAGATGGTCCAGCATTCCCCGGTACAAAGCCGCAAAAGTTCGCCCCGCATCATCAACATTTACGCGCTCGCACCCGTGCGTCTGTTTGGGGTTGGCACCCTGCAAGGGGTAAGTGCCCTGCAATTTACGAATTTTGGCTTGTCCCATCTTTTACTCCAGATCAATGCAATAACAGCAAAACCGGACGGCCATTCTGCAATAGTGGCTTGACCTGTTCCGACTTCGCGTAATAATCCCAACGCTCGGACTGCGCCGGAGCCAACAACCAGTGAAGGATTCCAGCGCGCTGATGCGTGGCGGGATCATCGGCGGAATAAATGGTACAAAAATGATCCAGATGGATGGCCTTGCTGGCGGCAGCCTTATCCACCAACGAAAAAGCAAAATGGTATATGCCGATGACATAACCGCCCATGCAATATTCCCGCACATAGAGTTGCAACGTGCCGTCCTGGTAATCCCTTTTCGTTCGGGTAGTCATGATCTCCAGGCGGGCATGGCGATTTTTACGGCCAAGATGTTCAACGGCCAGAGTAAAAATCCTGTTGGCGCGTGGTTTCGATTTATCCGGCATTTTTACCATCTGCATGACATCCTCCTAGAGTAAAAAATCCACCAGTTCCCGGCCCGACAGAATGATGACGCAACCCTGCCGGTGTTTTGTGCCTGCGGGCGTCCGCCCGGTATGCACGAAATAACCCTCACTTAATCCGAAGCGGGTCAGATCGCGGGCAAACAGGTCCACATGGGCGGACTGAATCGCGCCCTTGTAGCGTTTGCACTGTATCCCGATCCAGTGATTATCCCGGAACACCTTGCCGTCCAGTCCGCCGTCTCCGCTGTAGCGGGTATTGCGCTCCACGATCCAGCCTTTTTTCTGAAAGGCGTCCAGCACCATTTCCTCGAACACCAGCGGGTCGATCTTGCGCAAATAGCCCACACGCATTGCAAACGTCTCGCCTGCATCGGTCCCGACGATTTCTACCAGTGTCACATTCCGCCGTACTGCGGCATCCTGACGGCGGCAATGACCGCGTTTATTGCGCGACTGGATGCGGGACACCCAGGCCCGCCCCCGCGCCAGCGGTCTTGAGTCTGCGCCCCGCAGGGGTCGGGAATCTCGCGTAGCGCATCCCGCAATGCTGCCCGCAATTCCTCGACCAGGCCTGGGTACAACCGGGGATCGGGTACGGGTTGTTGACGAAGCAGGGTTAGCACCCTGCAAGGGGATTGCCAATATTGTTTGCGGCTATTCAGTGGCAAGTCCATATTCATCCCCGCGCCTTGGGTTGGCACCCGGCAAGGGGTGCGAAGCATTGCAAACCCTGCCGTGCATTCTCCCGATTGGCGATGGCCTGCTCCGGCACCTGACCTCGGCAAATCTGTACCAGACTCATGAGGTCCACCCAGGTGAAACCGAAACCATCATTGGATTCCATCGCCTTCAAAAATGCCTTGCGATCCTCCGCCGAACCCATCGGATCGCCCTGCAACAATCGTTGCTTTTTGCGCTCCAGTTCCGCCTGCTTTGCCGCCAGCTTGTTGACCTGTTCCTCGATACTCATGATTGCCTCCATGCCATTTCTAACAGGGTGATGCCGTTTTTTGGAAAAACGCCTGCATCGCCGTGGATAAATCAGGAAATTCGCAAATGCCGTCCGGTAACGCTTCTGGTCCCCAGGCCGCACGATCTCTGGGACCAGCGCATCCCGCGCTTCCAGGCAATGCACCGCGCAATCGTCCGCGTAGAAATGGGGGCGCAAATCCATCAATGCCTGCTTTTTGGATGGACCGAACACCGGAATCAGGGTCGCCTGGGACAAGCCCCACCGATTCAGCGATTCTTGCCGCTCCTGTGCCGCCTGCCTGGAAGGCAGCCTTGCAGGCGGCAGCCGCGAGACGACATAAACCTCATGCCCCATGTCCAGCGCCATCCGTGCCGCCGCAATACCGGACTCCAGAGGATGCACCGAGTGCGATTTTCATGGCCGTATTTGCTCACTGAGATTCCGTTGACGGTGCAATCGCTTTTGTTCGGTAACGATATTTTCCAGATGATCCGCCAACCGTTCCAGACGCCGCGCTTCATGTTTAGTGATGAATCTCGATCTGGCGTAAGCCTTGGCGCGTAAAACGAGGGAAGAACTGTTGTTCATATGCGTCCACCCATGCCGGGTGCCGCCTGCAAGGCTGCTTCCGGCAAAAGGTTATCCCAATGGGCGGCATCCACCTCAAAGTATGGTGGCGCATGTTCCGCCAGCCGGTTTTCCCAGACCTGACGCAAGCACATCGCGACGTCCAGGTCCTGACGCAGCTCCATAATGACCACATCCAGCGTGTCGATTTCTCTTTGCAGTTCTGATTCAATCATGACGAAATATCTCCTTTCCCACCACAAGCAGCGCAACCGTGACCCACTCTCAATAAATCGCCAATCCTATATAGGCGATGCTTTTTCGCATGGGAAATATCGGGACGGCCTAAATGTACCGACACCACAGACGAAACCGGATGCCATCCCGTCGCCACAACCGCATAGGTCAATCCACACCGAAGCGCGGCCTGCAAAAGGGTTATGTCGCACGAATCAAATTCAATAGTTTCCTCATCCATCATGATCAACTCCTTCCATATCCGGGCAACCGTGCGCATGGCGCGTACCACACACCCACCCCTTTACGTCCGTATGGTGATACCCTCGCCCCTGCGTAAAAAAGCCAGGATTAGGGCGCGGCCAGTAACAGGATTTTTTGAGGCAGTCCCGGTCGCATACGTCCACCGTTTCCTTGACTTCCTTATCCCTTATCTTCACGTTCGCACTCTCCAGATTTACCAAACGGATTGAATCCATTGACAAAATGCCGTGCATACCATCCACGGCGGGCGTTTCTGCAAGAGGCCCATGAGGTCAATCCCTCTGATCGGCCAGAGCCTTTCACGGCGCACCAGGTTAATTCCCGGTGATCGGACCGGGGATGAAACCGGAACCAACATAAAGACGAATGTGAATAAGGATTGCTTCCGGGATCACTGCCGCAACCGGCCAGTAATAGCGTCAGAGCCGCCGCACAAAGTAATTTACTGCTCACGCCGTCCTTCCGTTCATGTCCGCTAAAGTATGCGGATAACGCCGCGCAATCACGCGATTGCACTGATTGAGCAATGGCGTAGCCCTTTCATGGAAAGTAATGTGTCCAGTCCCTTTTTTGTACACCTTAATGCGGAAATAGTCGGTGTCCACTTCGGTGTTTACACGCATGGGACCATCCGAAATAGCGGAATACATGCCGTTCCGATGTTCGGGAATGGGTTTGCCGTCATAGACCGAAAGGATGCGTACCAGGTCGTCGAGCATGTCGGTCACTCGCATGTTGACCGTACCCCAGGAATCCAGAATGTGATCCACAATGATCTTGCGACCCATCCTGACCGGGTTATTGGTCCGGTAGTCCCAGGAAAGCCGCCTGAACAGGTCCACAACACCATCCTCCATCATGTCCGCACGTTTTTCGTACAGGTCGGCAAAGGTAGCCTTGATGGTGTCCATTTCAAACGGCGGGGTTTCCGCCTTGCTGATCATTCCATCGAACTCGGCCTGACGTTTGGCACTCATGAAAGCGCGGATGCCGGACTGATCCATGACCGCAGACCAGAATTGCGCGTCAACGTGTTTCATGACCGCATCCACGGTTTCCTGTGGACGCGAAAGCATAAAGTAATGGCCGTGACCGCTGGTCAGGAAACTTTCCAGCATGGAATACCTTTGAAGCGTCACCAGCTTCTCCATTTCGGTAGCATCATGCAAAAGCTGCATAGCCTGGGATACGTTCACACGAATATGGTCACGCGCTTCCAACATGCTTTTGATGCTAGCAGTCAAAATCAAATCTGCTCCCATTATTGATCCCCTTGCAGGGGTGCAACCCCTTCTTTTTGCCCATCGGCCCACTGCCAACCGTTTGCCCAGGACTTCACAAAAGCCCGCGCCCATCCCATTTGCGCTTATCCTCATAGGGACAGTCCGTAATGGGCTGTCCATTTTGGTGAGCGGCCATGCCTTTTTTGAACACCCCGGCCATGGCCCGATTCCAGCGGTGAATATCCGGTGGCAACTCCATTTCGACCTCCCCAAACCTTCGCCATCCAGACAATAGCCGCCCGCCGTACCCGATTCACGGCATCAGCAAAAAAGGCCACATCCAGCCGGGTCCGCTCGGACACTTCCCGCGCCTCGCCCGATTCGTGCAGCGCGTCAAACATGGGGTGCGGACACTCGGTGATGGCGACAGCGGCCTTCACCGCCAGTACCGCCATGAACAACATCCAGATCATTTTCATGAAAACCTCCCCGTGCCTGGGTGCAACCCTGGCGCACCTGAAACCGCTCTCCGTCCCAATGCGCCTCCCAGCCCAATTCTTCCGCCATGCGTCGCACCACCCGCGTGACTTCCACCAGCGGCAAATCCGCGCCTACGATCTCAATGTGCATGGCGGACGCCCCCTGCAATCTGGTCCCGCTCGTAGATATGGCCGGGAAACACCCGAATCTGACCGGGAGCCAAAGAGGACTGCAGCATCGGGCCGACATAGCGGTACACCTGACCGAAACGGTCCTGCATCCGCTCCGGCACCGGAGTCGCCATAGACAAGTTTGGACGGCAAGCCGGAAACCGCTCGCCAGAGAGGGGGGAGAAAGAATGAAAATCGTACATGGGGATTTACTCCATCAGTGCGTCGATGGAGTAAGTGTAACGCTGATTTTTATATTAGGTCAAGCAATAAATAACAATTTTTGTTATAGCGCCATTGCTGGCTTCTGATGCCAGATCACGCGGCCTATCACGCGGCAGGTGGGGTCCAACTTCTTTGCGGAGAACTGCGGATTCAACGGACGCGCCCACCAGTCGCCCCCATCCCTGACGATTTGTTTGAACGTCGCTTCCTCATTACCATTGCCCAGGATCACAAAGTCGCCATCCGCCCATTCCACATCAGAGTCCACCACCAGATAGTCACCGTCCTGAAAGCGCGGCTCCATGGACGGTCCTTTGACGATCAGGCCGAAAGCACGAGGTCCAGGCTGCTTCGACAGGTACACCCATTGCGTAATATCCTCCAGGGCCCGTTGATCGAGCATGGATTCAAAGTTCCCGGCCCGCACCCAGGAAATGACGGGAACGCGAAATTGTGGCGGGACGGCGGGGACTACATTGCTTTCTTCTACCACGCTAGGCTCAGAAACCAACCTACCATCCAGCAACGCACTAGCATTAAAGCCTTTTTCCTTGGCAACCGCCAAGACGACGCCCATCGGAACACCCATTTTTGACCAGTGCGTATAGTTTTGAGGATTGAGCAACCCCAAGTATTTCATGACAAAAGCACGTTTCGACATTCCAAGCTGCGTCCGCAGCGCCTCTAACGCTTGATATGCCGCAAGCGAGCCCGTGACTGTTCTCTGTGACGATTCTATTTCCATAAAGTCATTCTTTACACTTACCCACCCTTTGGGAATAACTACTATATTGACACCAGATAAAGCGTGTCGTTATAGTCGGCACATGAACGGACTACACAGAGCCATCCAATTCTTCGGTTCTCAGCGCAGACTAGCGCTGGCCCTAAATCTGTCCCCAATGGCTGTGTCACATTGGCTGAAAAGCCAGCAAGTGCCATACGACAAGGCCATCCGCATCGAACAAGCCACACATGGCGCGGTGCATCGCTCCGAACTGCGCCCCGACCTCTGGGAGCGTCCCACGTCCGGCGCGGGGAAGGAACGGGAATGATCGGGACAGAGCGGGATACGCTGGCGATCCTGTATCGGCGCATCGCCCAGGTCACGCAATCGGCCCTGGCGGTCCGCATCGGCATTTCCAACTCGCAAATGTCGCGGATCGTGGCCGGAGAATCGGGTATTACCCTGGAACGTCTGCCGTTACTGCTGGACGGGCTGAACCTGCAACTGATCGAAGCGCAGCAAAGTGATCTCATCACCACCACCGAAGAAGAATATACCGCCCTCCTGTTTATGGCCGAGCGCGGTGTGGCGTCCCTGAAAAACCGGGTGACGAGCGCATAAAATGTTTACAACAGAATCATATGGATACGGCCTCATAAAAAACTTTCATGGCAAATCACGGTCGTTTTCGCTCAAAAAACGGCATTACCCTTATATGAAAAGCCATTTTCAAAATCTCACCGCCTTGACAGCTTCCGCTGAGATGACGCCGATTCATCCCGCCTTGAGCAAAAAATCCACGTGCACGGCATCGTACGGGAAGATGAACCCATTCGCGCTCCGGTCAATGATTCCGGCATTCAGCAAGGCATGGACATCCGCATGTACGGATTTCACGTCGCGATCCACGCGCCGAGCGACCTCACGCAGCGCGAGCGGACCCGCCCCGGCCATGGCTTTCAGAATTCCCCAGCGCTTGGCGGTAAGTACCTTCCAGAGCAATTCCGGCGATTCAAAGCTGATGCGGGGAGCGGACGCTTCGCCGGTTTCCCATGCGTGGGTGAAGTCGGAAAGGGAATCCGCCAGGGTACGGACATCAATCGTCACTGTGCTCATCAATCCACCTCCTTGCGTCATGGAAAAAATCCGCCACCAGGTCGTCTACCATTCTGAATTCATATGGCATTTCGGACTCGCCGATATGGTTGTCATAACGCACCACGCACCGCCCGCCAAAGACCAGCGCAAGGCGGTATTTGTAATGGTGATCGCATGGCGGCACCGGACCGCCGAGTTGCCAAAGCGCCATCTCGGCGAAGGCGTTGTCGCCTATGGGAATCCGCCGCCGAATCAGTGCTCTGGCTTTCGTATTGGGGATAGTAACAACACCTGCCGATGTTGGCAAATGCACCAACGTTCTTTTTCGCCAGTCATTCGCTTGACAATATCCGCAGCCCGGGTCTACGCTCAATCCGTCATCGGGGTTCCGGTGATCGGGTTTTGCAGCCCGGAAAGAAGGCGGACAGCCGCTCTGCGGCTATTTTTTCGTCCGTGTACATGGCAACACCCTCTATGGGCGGGGCCGTGCGGGGAGCCGAAAGGCTCGCCGGTGCCTTCTACCGGTCTGCAAACCCGCACGGTTCCGTCCACCCGTTTTGCAGCGGGTGCGGAGTTCAGACCGCATAGAAGGAATAGAGTCATGGATATTCATGCCCCCGGCGCGTCCGCGCCTGTGCAGGCCGTATTGCCTGCCATCTTTCAATTCCACTCCACCGAAGTTCGTACCGTTAATCGTGACGGCCAAGTCTGGTTTGTCGCTGATGACGTAGTCAAAGCTCTTGGCTATCGAGAGTCTCGTGATATGACCCGCGTTTTCGATGAGGACGAAGCTGCCCCGCACACTATGCGGATCAGGTCCGAGAACGGCACCCTCCAGACCCGCCAAGTCACCATCCTCTCCGAATCGGGCCTCTATCACGCCCTCCTCAAATCTCGCAAGCCACAAGCCCGCCCTTTCCGGCGATGGGTGACGCAAGAAGTACTGCCCGCCATCCGGCAGGGCGGCAATCCGGTTCCGTCCCTGGGACAACGCTGGCTCCTGCATACCGATGAACGCGGCCAGTGGCAGAGCCGGAGTATCCCGACGCAAGCCTGCGTCATCGACCCGCAAGACCCGGATCAACTCGCCGTTTTCCTGCGCGAGTACGTTCCGGTGGACAGTCTGGGAGAAGTTTTGGCGATTTGTGCGCAGAGGCTTCTCAAAAATCGGCACCACCCTGGTAATCAGCCATAGGAGCAAGACATGGGCATCCTCGACAACATTCAACCGAACAGCGGACCTCGCGCCCTGAAAGTCGTCATCCATGGCGAAAACGGCATTGGCAAAACCACCTTCGCGGCGAGTGCGCCCCGTCCGCTGATCCTGGCCGCAGAGGACGGCATTGGCGTACTGAACGCCCCCATGCTCCGCATCCGGTCCGCCGACGACCTGCAAATGGCCCTGACCGAACTCGTGCAGGGGTTGCACCCCGGCACGGGGTTTCGTGGCGGTCAGCGGCCCTTCGATACGGTGGTCATCGACTCGCTGGACGCACTAGAGGCGATGATATGGAAAAAGGTCTGTGAAACGGGCCGGAAACAGAACATCGAAGATTTCGGATACGGCAAGGGCTACACCTATGCCCTGCAAAAATGGGCCGAAATCCGCGACCAGTTGCAGGCCATCAACGATTGTGGGGTGCATACCGTCGCCGTCGCGCAAAGCAACAACAAGACCAATAACGACCCGGTGTACGGCTCATATAATCGCACCATCCTGCGCCTGCACGAAAAAGCAGCGGGCCTTTGGCGGGACTGGGCAGACATCATGGGTTTTGCGACTCAGCGGCTGGTCCTCAAGGGGGATGACAAGGGTGCGCCCCGCGCCGTGGCGATGGGGGACCGGGTGCTGGAGATCGGCGCATCCCCGGCCTACTGGAGCAAAAACCGCTTCAACATGCCCGCTACCCTGCCCCTGTCCTGGGCAGCCATGGAACAGAACTATCTGGCCGCGTTTCAACGCACTCCGCAGCAAAGCGCTTCGGTGCAACCGGCTGCCCCGGTGCAAACCTACCGGGTGCAACCCGAAAATTCGGCACCACCCCCTGGCGGGGTGCAACCCGTTGGCGGGGTGCAACCCTTCATGAACATGCGTCACTAAGCATTGGCCGGGTTGCACCCTGCAAGGGGTTGCACCCCGGCCATGGGGCGGAGAGTCGGGCACCCTCTCCGTTCGCGCAATGATTCCGGTGCCCTACTTGCAAGGTAAAAAGGAGTAACACCATGGGTAATCTCAGCGGTTTCTACCAGAACTACGGCGGTATCAAGGAAAACAGCGGCACCCTGCCCCCCGGCAATTACAATGTCGGCATCGAATCGGCGGAAGCCAAGCCGACCAAAAACGATGCGAATCAGGGTTATCTCGAACTCAAGCTCAAAGTCATGGACGGCCAGCACGCCAATATGTACGCCCCTTCCATCCGTTTGAACCTCTGGAACGCATCTGAAAAGGCGCGGGAAATTGCCGATGCGGAGTTGAAAAGCATCACGATTGCCACGGGTGCGGGCGCTATCGACGACAGCAACCAGTTGATCGGGAAAATGATGCAGGTCACGGTACGCCCGCAGAAGGACTCGCAGTACAGCGAATCCGTCAATCCCAAGCCCTACGGTCAGGCTCCGGCCCTACAGCAGCATCAGGCTCCAGCTGGCGGTCAGCCCGGCTTCGCTCCCCAGGGCGGCTATGCACCACAGGGCGGTTTTGCCCCACAGGGCCAGGCTCCCCAGAGTCAGCAGGCGGGTTTCAATCAGGGCGCGGCTCCGGCTTTCGTGCCTTCCGCCGCACCACAGCCCCAGGAACAGCAAGCCGCGTGGACGCCTGGTATCCGTCCGTAATGGAGTGCCCCTTGCAGGGTGCTAACCCTGCACCGGGCCACAAAAAAAAAGACCCGCTCAAAATTGGTTTGAGCGGGTTGTTCAGACAACAACCATAGCAGGTCAGGAGTAATGTTATGTCATCAGTTCAAATGTTGTCAACCCCTAAATCCTTTGAAGAAATCGCGGGTGAAATTCAGCCGCTGGTCCAGAAGTTCAGACGCGCCGGATCGCATAAGGCGACGTTTCTGTGTCCGGCTCATGACGATAAAACCCCGTCCGCCTGGATTGCCCAGAACGAGGAAGGATGGACCTACGCCCATTGCTCGGTCTGTGGGAACCTGCGCCAGACCTTCAATGATCTGGGCGTGTTTTTCTCGGCAAAACGCAACGGACCGTTTCGGAAGAAGGACACCCGCCGTAGCAGCTATCTGGAAACCTTGCGGGCCAAGAAAGAAAACCGTGAATTTAACAATCGCCAAATAGAAGTGCTGTATTGGGGTGAACCAGACATTACCCTGAACCATGACGTATATCCGGTGGACGGGCCGCTCCTGGCGCAACGCATCGCCCATGCCCGGAAGCATCCACCCAGGGAAAGCCCCTTTTCGGCCCCATTTACCGCTCAGGGGATTGAAGTCACCCACGCCATCGTCCTGCGCTATCTGCAAGAGCATCGCAAACTCGATGGCCCTTTGCAGGGTGCAAGCCCCTTTGATGGATTGCTCTTTTCGCATACCTCACTGGACGGCAAGCTCGGCAAGGAAACCCGCGCCCTGCTGGATCGGGACGTGAAGGCCGTGCTCATCACCCCGCTGCGCAATCCCGCCAAATATGATGAACGCGCCTGGCAGGAAACCTGGCTGGATGCCGAAGGCCATAAGATCACCCGGCATTTTCCGGTGGGTGTGGCCCAAAAGGGCCGGGTGTTCTACCGCAAAACGACAGAGGCCAGAACCCTCGTCATTAACGAAGGCCTGGAAAACGCCTTGTTTACGGCTAAACCCTATGAAGGGGCCGACATGATTGCCGCCATGTCCGTAAGCCAGTTCGCGCACCTGGAAATCACTAAGCGGTACGACCACATTATCCTGTGCCCTGACCTGGAACCGCACGGCAAGGGATTACAGGCCATCCTGAATCTGGCTATACGCTGGTTGCCCAAAACGTCTGCGCATCTGTACATGCTGCGCCCGGACGGTAAAGGTCCATTTGACCCGATTGATGCCAAGCTGGACGCCAACGATCTCACGGTAGCGCAACGGGCAAAGCTGCAACCCCTGCTCCTGACCACGGATAATCTACTGCATCCCGATCACCCGATGCGCCAGTGGAGTCCGCAACCCATCAAGTCGCTCTACGGAACGGTTCTTGATGCGCTCGATCTGAATACGCCCGGTAGCGGACGGAAAAGCATCATCGCCGTAGGCACCGGCGTCGGCAAGAGTCATGCCCTGGCCGAAGCACTGCCCCAGGCCCAGGAAAGCGTACTCGCCTGCGCGCCGACCCACGAAGGCCGAAAGGCGCTGACCCGGAATCTCGACCCGGAAACCCAGGAACACCATGGCCGCAGCGAAGCGACGTGTACCGGCGATTGCCGTTCCTGTTCCAATCCCTGCAACAATAAAGCCACGCCCTTGCAGGGTGCAACCCCGGAACAGACTATCGAAAACCCAGAACGATACTGCGCCGTCTATTTTGACCTCAAGGGAGAAGCACCGCCCGAAGTGCTCCCCGTGCCGGGTACGAACCCCGTGCCGGGTGCTAACCCCGTGCCGGGGCGCAACCCCCTGCTGGGTGCAACCCTTACCCATATCGCTACTGACCCGGATACCATGCCTCCGCCCGTCATCATTAGCGCCCTGGGCTTCCCCATCTCGCAAGCCTGCAACAATGAGTGCCCGCGAGGGCTGGCGACCCTGTATTATTTAACCAACGGTAAAAAAGGTGCGGATACCGGAGCGCCCCTCTGCCCGCACATGATGAAGCGCCTGGAACACTGGTATCAGGAACCCCACCTGACCAGCACCCATGCAGCACTCAATGGCGACCCCACGCTATTCAAGGCCGATGGCAAACTGCGCGGGAAAATCGTCATCGACGAAGCCCCAAAACTCCTACAGGAAAACCGCTGGACCACCGAAACCCTGTACCAGTTACACATGAGCGTTCACCACAATTTCCTGACCGATCAACGCTTTTACACAGGACCCGACCGGGAAGAACGGCTGGAAGCGTATCAGAAAACCATGCCCTGGATCATGCACATGGAAAATCTGTCCATGAGTGGTTGGAAGAACGGCGATATACCGCCACTGCCCGGAAAATCCTGGGATGAATTTCACAATCTCGTTGAAAACCATAAGCATATCTGTTATATCACCATCTTTGAGCGCATCTATAAGATACCCGGCGATGCGCGCCGCCATTGGGGGCCGGTCCTGCTGGATCGGCTCTCCAAGGCCATTCAGACCCGGACCCTGTTCTGGGCCGATCAGACCATGATTGCCGTGTCGCGCACGGCGATTGGCGAAGCCCTGCTCCACAAGTCCCGCAAACAGGACATCACCATCCTGACTGCAACCCCTGATCTCGCGCTCCGGCATCTCTGTCAGAACAACATCACCGAGCATTACCCGGCCACGCCCAATCTACGCATCAACTGGATACGCGGGCGAAGCTGGAGCAAAACGGCGCTGTCCTTTCATTTCGAGGAAACCATGCGGGATGCCGTCGATATTCTCGAAGCCATGCCCGAAAACTCGGTCCTGCTCACTACGAAAAGCTATGCCGACACCCTGGAATCCACTCAGTTCAGGACCGTCGGATACTGGCACAGGGATCATGAAGGGCATAATCGCTATAGGGATTGTACCCATCTGGAAATTCTGGGTCTGCAAATGCTCTCCCATCACCAATACTGGATGATGTACGAAGCGACGCGACGGCTCTATGCCCTGCCCTGGCAGCCCGCCGACGAAGATGCGCCGTGGACGCCGCAGTCGATGGGCATCAGCTATGTGCCCCATTCGGAAACGTCCGTCACCTTGCCGGAAAATCCCGACTTCGCCTATTTCATCCGCGAATATCATACCATCGAAATTGCCCAAGCCATTGGCCGACTCCGTGCCGCCCGCCGACCGGATGAAGAACTGACGGTCAACATTCGCAGCAACATTCCGGTACTGCCCCTCTTCGGTCTGGTCATCCACTCCGTGGACGGACATAGCCACCGTCAGACTCAAGTCCATCACCGCGCCGTAGAGAAAGTGAGCGGCGTCGTACAACTTGCCATCGAACTCGGTCTGCGTCCGACTTTTCAGCGTATCAACCTCATGGCAAAGGAAAAAACCGGCAAGGGAATCCGCTACGAGAACTGGAAGCAGGTCATTGACACCATGGTAATAAATAGTAGTAGCCCAGGTGTCAATGCCCCGGCCATCGACATCGAGGCTTTGTGGGCATTGACCAACGCCGAAGCCATTCGCGCCGAAGCGCGACGGCAGGGCGACCTCATACGACGCAGGGAAGCCGCCATGCCGGGGCGCGGCGACGGTCCGGAGGGCGAAGCGCTCATGGACACCATCCGCATCATGAACCGCACTCGCTGCGATTCCGCACAGGCCGCGGAAAGTATTCTCGCGGGCATGCACAAAAATCGGCATCACCCTGGTGACGAGTATGTGCAATCACTACGGGAGATCATTTTGAGGCCGATACCGGAAGTTTACTGGCAGGATGAGGAAAGCTGCTGTGGATAAATATACCAAAAGGATGCTGTTTTTGTCCTCTGTGGTCGTGTTCTACAGCGGGTTCTTCTTTTACGCGAACGGGCAGAAACACCCGGATCATGCCGACATCGTCATATCGGTACAGCGCGACACCCACAACACGGTGCGCGTCACAGGTTTTGCTGCCCATCATGATGTATCCATCGTGAAACTCTCCACGCCTCGCGGCCCGGAGATCGGCTACCTCATCCATCATCGCTATCTGGCCCTGGGTCCGCTCATGGACCTCAAAAGTGGTCAAAACGTCACCCCGATATGGTCTCGCACCCAGGAATCAGGAGGAAAAACCAATGCAAAGAAATAAGGCGCTTCTCGCCGTCGTACCCCTGCTGATGCTGGCAGGTTCGGCCTGGGCTGCTGTAGCCCAGGTTCCGCTGCCCGTTCCCATCTGGGACCGGCCTATCGAACATTTCCCCGCAACCGTCCAGACTCCGCCGCCCGTGCAGAGTGCTAACCACTTGCAGGGCGCAGCCCCCATCCAGAGTGCGGCTCCGGTACAGAGTGCGGCATCGTTACAGCCCATACCCGCCAACAAAACGGTCTTGCTGCACAAAATCCATGGCTTTGTGTGGGGACAACCCACGGCTCCCGCCAAGGCCATCGTGTTCATCGATCCGAACTGCGTCTGGTGCCACCGCTTTTTTGAACAGGTACAGGCGGGCGTCAAAGCAGGGTATGCCCGGTATCTGATCGTGCCGGTCGCCATCCTCAAGAAAAGTTCGCTGCCCAAGGCCGAGCGCATCTTGCAGGCCAAAAACCCGCAAGCGGTGTTTTTGCGTAACGAGACCCGTTTTCGGTCCGTCCCAGAGGAAGGCGGGCTGCCACAGACCTTCCCTGGTGCTTCAAAGACCAGTCTCGATCTCGTGGAAATCAATACGGCGGTACTGGCCGACCTCGAAGGTGGAAAACCCGCAACCCCCACATTCGTCGTCACCACGCCACAAGGTCCGGCGCTGCATGAGGGATTCGTGAGCCGGGAGGCTGCACATGGCTAAGATGCAGCGTGAAAAAGGCGCACGGGGGCGAGGATATATGAGTCGAATCAAATTTGATTTAACTGGTGAAATTTTTGGGCGATTATTAGCTATTCAACCTACTGACAGGCGTGTTGATAAAAAAATAGTTTGGGAGTTTTTATGTGATTGTGGCAAAACGCATTATGCAGTAGCTACGCATGTTAAGTCCGGGCATATTCGGTCTTGCGGATGTTTGGCAATAGATGTTCTGGTAAATCGTAACACAAAGCATGGGGCAACTAGTGGTTCCCACAAAAAAAGACCGCTGTCTTATCGCATTTGGGTTGGGATGATAGCTCGTTGTACTCATTCATGGCATAAGAATTGGAACAGATATGGCGGACGTGGTATCTCCGTTTGCGCGAGATGGCAAGATTATCCTAATTTTTTGTCCGACATGGGTGAACCTGATAAAAATATGACCATAGAGCGTATTGATAATTCAGGAAACTATGAGCCTGCAAACTGTATGTGGGCTACACGTTTGGAACAGGCACAAAACACGTCCAGAAATGTTTACATTGAACATAATGGAAAGCGTCAAACGATGGCTATGTGGGCACGAGAATTCGGGATGAGCACTTCATCATTCTGGATAAAAATTAATCGTGGTGTACATATATCTGAGATAATTAATAAGGATATAGATAATGGCAAGTAATTTTAGCAGATCAAAAGGGATGAGATCAGAGCGTGAATTGTTCGCGCTTCTGAGCGCAGAGCTTGGGCTGACCGTGCAGCGCAATCTCGTGCAGACCCGTGATTCGGGCGCGGACTCCCTGAGCATTCCGGGTTTTTCCATCGAAGTGAAACGCCAGGAGATCCCTTTTCGACAAGCCTGGTGGGATCAGGTCGATGCGACCCGCCATCAGAATGGGTTGCACCCCGGCAGGGGGGGAATCATTCCGGTGCTGTTTTATCGCCAGTCCCGGCATCCCTGGACCGCCGTTTTCGACCTATTCGACATTTACCCGAATGTCGATATCGGCTCCCTGTGCCACACCGATTTACCCACCATCTGCCAGTTGATCCGGGAGGAATTGCCCCATGTTCGGCAAGAAAAAGCCATCGCCTGAATTCCCTGCGGGGAGCAATACCCCTGCCGGGGTGCAACCTCTTGCCGGGTGCAGCCCTGCGGGTGACAACCCACCGACAAGTCGCAAGGCCGTAGAAAAAAACTTTGACGCGGCACAACAGCATTGGGAGACCAATGTCTCGCTGTTTCGGCTCTATACGCTAGCCAGCCGCATCAATATCACGCTGCTGGCGGGGTTCGCCGTCAGTACCTTTGCAGCGGTCTGGATCGAGATGCACCCGCCCTTGCCCGTCTATTTCGCCACATCCAATACCGGACGCATCGTGCCTTTGGTGCCGCTGGGTGATCCCTATGTCACGGATCACACCGTCATCGCCTGGACCATGCAGAAAATTCCCGACGCCATGAGCCTGTCGGCGCTCAATTATCGCCGCGACCTCCAGAGAGCACAGGCGTATTTCACTCCGGACGGTTATCAAGGCTTTCTGGCCGGACTGAAAGCGCACGGCGAGTTGAAAGCCATCCGCAACCGCAATCTCATGGTGTCCACGATTCCGACAGGTCCGGGCGTCGTGATCTGGCAAGGGCATCTGCCCAATGGCATCTACGCCTGGAAGGTGCAATTTCCGGTCAAGATGATTTTCCGGTCATCGAGCCAGATCAACGATCATGCGTACCTCGCCACCGTGCTGATCCAGCGGGCCGTAACACTCAAAAACCCGTCCGGTATCAGCATCCAGAACTTCGCACTAGGAGCCATCAAGCCATGAAAAAACTGTTTTTTCCGTTGTTGAGCCTGTTTCCGGCCTGTGCCATACCGGCGGTAGCCATGGCGGGCGTTGTGGTACCGCAAGTACCCGTACCGCTGGTGCAGCATATTCCACCCACACCCATTCCGACCCTGCCACAAACGACACAGGAATTGCAGTCAACTCCGAGCGCCGTTCCCGCACCCGCCCTGCCGGGTGCAACCCCTTCGCAGGGTGCAACCCTGCCGGGCGCAACCCTGCCGCCCCTGCCACCGGAAAGTACGCTGTACCAGTCAGCGGCCAAGTCGCTGCTGCCCTTGAGGTCCAAGGATTTAATGAGCTTCCGCAAGCGGCTCCAGGCGACGCAGAAAGCCTCGGAAGTGCCGATTACGCCGCCCCTGGCGAAAACCGAAGTCATCACCGTGCATCCCAACCGGGGCGGCATTCCCGTCATCCCCATGGCGGCGGGCTATGTGACGGACGTGTCTTTCGTCAATGAATGGGGCCAGCCCTGGTCGGTCGTTGATGCCACCGTGGGTAATGGTGCGGCTTTTCAGGTGGTCAATCCGGTTGCATCGGGCAGTATCCAGACGGAAAGCGCCCTGCAAAACAAGGAAGGCAAGACCTCTGCGAATAGCGCGGCGCTGGTCAAAACCAGCACCATCATCGTTGCCGCCAAACAGAAATTCCGCGACTCCAATCTCTCGGTCCTGCTGCACCAGTTACCGACGCCACTACTTTTTGATCTGCAAACCGGCGAGAAACAGGTGGACTACCGGATTATTGTGCGCGTGGACGGCCTGCCTGCCGGTGCCATGCCGCCCATCGGCGGCGGGGCGCGTTCGCATGACGCAGCGGACGCCGTGCTGATGCGGGCCTTGTACGACACCATGCCGCAGTCCGCACAACCGATCCCGTTTGGGTTTGGAGAAGCCTGGCGTCTGAACGGCAAGGTCTGGCTGCGCACCCGGCATAGCGTCCTTGCTCCGGCGTGGCTCGCCACCCTGCAATCCCCCAACGGCGTTCATGCCTATGAACTGCCTGCTACGGAAACCGCCATGCTCACTGTAAACGGCGAACCGCAAACCATCGTTTTTGAGAAGGGAGAAAAAGA
>JAEHJW020002408.1_pt1 | contig 32323 bp, 53 predicted proteins | sample 9271431 | NCBI WGS metagenome assembly JAEHJW02 | reverse complement strand
CAACTCGGCTGTCTCCTTCTTGGAGGACTTCGTTTTAGGCTCGATGAATGGTTCCTTTGCGGGAGCCGCATCGATCACCGTGAAGCTCTCCACTTCCTCATCGGTGTACATGCCGGAGAGGACTCCGGGGAGCATGGTCCGCACCGCTTCCGAGATCACACGGCTTCTGAGCATGGCCTCGGGATAGTGTTTCCATGTGTCTTTTGATGTAAGACCGATGCCTTTCGCTTTCTCAATCGTCCATGAAAATTCCATTCTTCCAGATGAAGGGTGAGAAAAAATACCAGAGACCTTTTTATCGGAGTAAGATGTCCATTCAACCTTTCCACCATTCGCCTGAAAGCGTGCCAGCATCGTTTCGGCTTTCATGGAAGGTCTGTTTTGAATGATATGATAATCCCTCGCTCCGCAGACGGGATGGATGTTCTCTGCTTGCGAAAGAAGCAAAAGGGCCAATGCCTGATCGGTCGTCTTGACTCCGAAAAGACCCGACTTGACGATAGCTCCGGCCATGCGCTCAATCTCTGAAAATGTGTAATTGTTGCCCTGTGAACCTTCTCTGATAGTGGCTAATTCGGCCATTTTACGATCTCCTTTTTGCGTTTTGTCGGTCCCGTGCTCTCCAAAATGGATAGGCGTGTTTTTTGTTGTTTGACAATCTCGCCCGCTTGGGATTTCTGTGAACGGGGAGCTTCGAGTTCTTGGGCCAAAAATAATGACCAAGTTGGGAATCCTTGACCTCTTTCGGCCATGCGAAACTGCTCATTGAATCCTCCTTTTAAGATGTTTTCCGGGTCCACGGGAGCTTCACCCGGTTTTCGGGAAGCATGATTGACGCTTCCTCTTCGCTCAAAGGAGCCGAATCAAAAGTTTGTCCACCCATTTCAAAAACCCAACAAAATCGCTCCACGGGAGGCTTCGGAAGGGGCTGATCGATGGCGAGACGGCCTTTTTCGTCGAGATTTAGGCCAGTCATAAACCCAGCATTCGCAAGCCGTCGGCTCTCACCGGATGAACAAATTACCAGTAGATTCCATCCGTCAGCTAGGAGTACTATCTTATCTTCATACTCAACGATTGAAAAAGTTACCCTTGCTCCGTTCGTCATTTTCATTTTTTCCTCCTTTTTTATAAAATTACTTTCTTTTGCCTGCCTCTAACAGCGGCAGATTCGCTTCTGTCGGAATGTATATCACCTGATTCTTGCTATTCTCTAGGTTATTTACCCATAGATACTTAAGATAGACCTCGTTATCTTTGAGAGAATCACCGATGATCTTATTCGCTTTGGCGACCCCTTTTGCCCGTTCCACTTCCGCATCAGCCAACAGTTTCGCGGATTCCATTTTTGCATGGGCTTCTGCAACCGCAATCTGTCGATCATAGGTGGCCTGTGCAAGTGCGGCTTCTCCGGCTTGCCGGGAGCTGTAGACACTATATAGAGGAAGTCCATACATCGATAATGGAATGAGGATCACCGCTGAAACAGCGATGGCCCCAAACTTCTGTAAAAACCTTCTACGCTTCAATCTGTCCTCTTCGGCTTCATCTTCCGAGTAACCCATTTATTCCTCCTTTGTGGTTGATTGTTCGAGTCAATACCCAAGCCAATTGCGAACGGATTCCAGTTTCGGATCGATCGACTCCCAAACTGCCGATCCGTCCGAAAACTTTGCCAAGGCTTCGATTTTGCCGTTTGTTCCCATCCTTGCGTCTGTCCCGTGAGCTTTAATGAACCTGATGAGATTTTCCATTTGAAGCCTCCTTGTGATTGGTTGACGGTCCATGCCGTTGAAACTAAGGTTACGTTAAAGAGACATGTTTGTCAACCCCGGTTGATTTGTAGATCGGTGCTGCTATATCATGCGGGCATGGACAAACTAGAAGCTATCCGACTCTTCGGGACAGTCTCCAACCTCGCACGTGCTATAGGAATCTCCCCTCAAGCCGTGTCGAAGTGGCCGGCCACGTTAACCCCCAAGCTAGAAGACCGGGTGATCGCCGCACTCACCAGGCGGGGGTAGGGGGTCAGAATATATCGGTACTCCCATCAGGCTGGTCCGGAAGGGAATAGCCACTCAAAAGATAATAGGCCTCAACTAAGTGGGGAAAGCGCTCGTTAAAGTCAGTGGCCCAAGAAGATCCAACGATGTCCCCTATCTCATCCTTCATGATCCCTATTGGGACATCGTTGGATTGGTTTAACCAAATCAACGCTTGTTTGTAGGCTATTCCAGACCGAACCATTTTTTGGATATCATTTTGTCGCTCGAGGTCAATCATGGGAGGCCTCCGCTTCCTTCACTTTCTTCATGAATTCCTCCAAGGCCGTCAGGATCACTTGACGCATGGAGACCTCGTACCGATCAGAGAGATCGGCGATCTTGTCGTAGTCGGCCATGTCCAACCGTAAAAGAAATGATTTTTTCATGTCACGCTCACAATCCCAAAAAGATGAGCATGCTTCCGACTGTTACCGCCAGAAACACGAATAGAAGATCCAGCACCCGATCAAACCGGGGGGATTCAATGAAGTCGAAAAAGCTGTTCCAAAGGGCTGATATGCGTTTCATGGGGCCTCCTACAGATCCAAATAAATCGCAAGTCCGAAAGTTATAAGGAATCCCATAAGAAACCACAGGATCCCGTCAGCGAGTGCGTCAAGCATGGTAGTCCACCGTCACGGCCAGCCAAGATGGATCAGTTCCGATTCCTTTCCCGGATGCTTCCAAAAGGGCTGATGACAATTTCCCATCCCATGCCGATTGTTGGAAGGAAACGCCGTTCCAAAGCTGTTTCACGGTCATAAAGCCGGGATAGAGTTTTCCCTTCTTGTCCGGAGTCGCAATCATCACGGAGTAGACCTCCCGGTCAGGCGATACGTCCGAAAGGGGCCGGATCTCTCTCCCGTCCGTGAAGCGTCCGCCGATTTGATACCAGTCCCAAAAGGGACGACTTGACGCTTCGGGGGAATCGTTATTCTCGTCGAAAGGGGCCATCAGGGCGGCAACGGCCCCATCGATGTGTTCAAGCGGCATGGCTGGCAGGATGATCTCGAGTGAGTAATGCATTTTAAGCCTCCATCATTGCCATATATCGGCATTCTGCTGATCGGTGCATCATTTGGGATTTATCTCTTAATGCAAGCTCACCTGTGGTTTGAGGGTAACGGCTGACAGCCAGATCCCAATAGGCAGCAGCCCCTTTCCACTCAAACCTCGCTTCACATTCCATCGCCATTTTTCTAAATTCTGCGGTTGTCATTTTCCAATCTCCCCGTTAGTGGTTTGTCTATTTTCTCTTGATCCGTGCGGGTGTCTTGCTGTGCCAATCTCTTCTATTTGGCCCTTTTGAGACGATCTCCGATCAGCTTCCAGCTTGATCCATGGCAAGATGATATCAGCGTATCTCGCACTTGTCAAGGGCCTTGTAAAAGGCTATCATGAAAGCGTCAACATCAAACCACAAAGGAGGAGAGATGGCACTCGTAAACAGGGAACAAAGGGAGCGGATCGCCACGGCGTGCTTGCAGGCAATCATCAGTATAGACAACGAATCAACAAGTATGGCTGTAGAAGTCGATACGGCGGTGAAATATGCCAATTTACTGATTAAAAGACTGGAGGAGGAGAAATGACTTTACGAGACAAGATTTTAAGAGCCATAGGAAAATATCCAGGTATTCACGGCGGGGATTTGGCTCGCCTTTACGAAGCAGACCGGGGGAATCTCTCGCGCCTCCTCCGGGGGTTGGAAAAAGAAGGCCTGATCGAGGTCAGGAGCGAGAAGATGCCCGGAATGCGGATTGTCTACAAAAAGCTGTATCGAACGGAGGGGACCAAGTGATCCGGCATAAGTTCGGAGCGGTGAGAACAGTTCGAGATGGGATCTCTTTTCCGTCGAAGGCGGAGGCCAGGTTTTACGATGAGCTGGTGTTGAGGCAAAAAGGGGGCGATGTGCTATTTTTTCTCCGGCAAGTCCCGCTTCATTTACCAGGGGGAATTAAATATGTCGTCGATTATCAGGTTTTCCATACGGACGGGAGGGTGCGATTTATAGACGTTAAAGGGTATACCACTCCGGAATTTATCATGAAAAAGAAGTTCGTTGAAGCCCTTTATCCGATCGAAATTGAGGTTGTGAAATAAGGATCCCAACACATTGACTTTTGATTCGTAAAATCGCAAGATCATGCGGTCGTCTGGAAGCGACTCAGGATAAAGGCTTTTTCGGTCGGAAGGAGTCACCCTTCCAGGTCTCAGGTTTTGCGGACTTATCCACCGCACAATCGATTCCTTCCACCGAGAGAGCCTTTTTTTGTTTTAGAAGGAGATTGAAGATGGAGAAATTTTATCCCCCGGGAAAATGCAAGCGCAGGAAATTCACACCCAAGGAATGGAAGATGTTGGAGGGCTATCTTGATCTGTCCCAACAATCCCTTTCCATATGACGACTTTCATAGGATGCTCAACTATTCCAGTCAAATTTATTGATGAATGTCTTAAAATCGAAAATAGGCTTCAATTTCTGAGATGGGATCTTGGGGTGGTTCTTGCCAAGGAAAATCCTTCCGTGAGAGGGGAAGCACTTGATGACTTCCAGGTATTCAGGGGAACGCGATTCACAAGGGAGCAGCTCTATCAAATCGATGATGAAGTGAATGAAATATGCAATAAATTGAACTAAATCATTCCCATACCGGGTTCGGTTGGCCGCCGACGATAAAGTTCTCCCTGCCTTCACCAGAGAGAAGCCCGGCATTTCTATCATCCTGTGAAGGAGGAATCATGCAATCCATGACTGCCCGTAAAATTTCCATTTCCGAGCTACGCCATATCATCGACGATCTTTCCATGCTTGAGCCCAACCTCCTGATTTCTTCCCATATCGACTTTGATCTCCTGAAAATGATTCACGGCATGGCCATCAAGCGGCATTTCCGGATCGGTGTCCAATGATCGCCAAGGATATAAGCGCCAGACTGGCGGACAGGGTGGAGGAGGTTTGTTTTCATCTTTTCCCGGAAGGGAGAAGAGTAGGGCATGAATTTTGCGTCGGATCGATTTCAGGCGAGCGGGGGGATTCCCTGAAAGTGCGGCTGACAAGTGACAAGGCCGGAATATGGTCCGACTTTGCCACAGGGGAAAAAGGGGATCTTATCGATCTATGGAGATTGTCAAAGGGAGTGACGCTCAGGGATTGCCTCCCCGATATCCGATCCTGGCTGGGGATCACGGAGACTCCTCAAGGGCTGAGAACGCCTCCCAAGAAGTCCTATGTGCGTCCCAAGGGTTCCGGAGAACCGGTCTATGGGAAGGCTTTGGACTATCTGAAAAGCCGGGGGATCACTCATGAAACTCTGAAAAAATTCAAGATCCGCTCCACCGATGAGGCTATTGTTTTTCCGTCCTTTGATCTGCACGGAAACTTGATACTGGAAAAAACCCTGAAAGTGGATCGGAAGGGTAAAAAAGAAATGTGGGTCAGCAAGGATTCTGAGCCCATCCTGTTCGGGTGGCAGGGCTTCCCGGACGATGTGCGTTCAGTCTGTCTGTGCGAAGGGGAGATCGATTGCCTCACGCTTTCCCAACTAGATGTTCCGGCCTTGTCTGTGCCTTTTGGAGCCGGATCCGGAGCCAAACACGAATGGATTGAAGGCGAATGGGAGCGACTATCTTCTTTTGATGAGATCTTTTTGTGTTTTGACAATGACGAGGAAGGCAAGAAAGCGGTTGCTGATCTGGTTCCCCGCCTAGGGAGAGACCGTTGTCGAGTCGTAACACTACCCGCAAAAGATCCCAATGATTGTTTTATGAGACTCATCGATATCACCCCTTATTTTCAGAATGCGGCTTATTGCCATCCCGAAGGGCTCAGATCCGCCTCCGAATATCTTCCGGGAGCGTTCGACATCCTTCAGGGATTAAGAAACTCCGACAAGGGGGAGATCTTGCCTTGGTGTCCGAAAGTCAAACTCCGGCCATCGGAATTGACGATCTGGAACGGAATCAACGGGCATGGCAAGAGCACTCTTCTGAATCATCTCACTGTGGAATTTCTCTCCAAAAACATTCCAATCCTTTACTGTTCACATGAAATGATGCCTGAAAGGCTTTTGGCCCAGATGATCCGTCAAGCAACGGGGGGGGATGGAAACTATTCCAATGAGCGCATGAAACGCTTGTCGTTCGGGATCTTCTCCCGTTTACTGATCTACACCGGGAAAGAGGATCGATTGGGAGCCATGCGATATGCGATCAGGCGTTACGGAGTCCAACACATAATCGTGGATAACCTGACCCGTCTGTGTCGCATGGATGACTATTCCGGGCAACAGATGATTGTTCAGGACTTGGCGGACCTCAAGGATGAATTTTCCGTCCATATTCATTTGGTGACCCATGCCAGGAAGGGGGAGAGCGAGAAGAACCGGCCCGACAAGCACGATGTGAGGGGGGCCGGGCCCATCACCGACATTGCGGACAATGTATTGACGATCCACAGAAACAAGGTGAAGGCCGAGAAAATGTCCGGCGCACCGTATGAGCAAAGAATACAGGAAGATGTCCATGATGCCAAGCTGTACGTTCAAAAACAGAGAGTGGACGGTTGGGAGGGTTGTATCGATCTTTTCTTCGATCCTTCCTCTTGTCAGTTTGGGTTGGAAAAAGGGTTTTATGTCAAGGTTTATGATAGCCAAAATGGTTTTTAAGTGTTAGGATGCTAGAAGCTCATTCGCTCGGATGAGTCCAAGATAACCTTGGCTTCTGGCCGGGGGGAGTGGCTTGATCGGCCCGAGGATGCGACCTGCTACGCATCTTCACCCCCGGACAGATTCCTTTAGCAGGAGGTATCGAAATGGAATTTAATACCATTGATGTCACGCCAGAAAAACCCCCTATTCAGATACTTTCTTCGGAAAAAGAAGGATTTATAGACATTTCCACTTATTCTGCAATTACGGGAGAAGGGGAAAAAGTCTCGTTTCATGAATCGGATCTGGAGCCTCTCATTTTATCTCTTCAATCCCTTCTTGAACTCCTCAATGAAGGGGGGAAGAAATGAAATCCTCCTATTTTGGGATGTGGTTTCGAGTGTATGATTCGAGCCTGCACGATCCAAAAATTCAAAACCTTTCTCCCGTTTTATTTAAATTTTTGTTCAATCTTTGGTGTGTCGCCAGTAAAAATGAAGGAGAAATTTCAATCGGGGATCTGGATTATCACATGCGCATGTCAAAAAATAAGTCAGAAAAATTACTAAAAGAACTCGTTGACTTAGGCATGGTGGATCAGATTGATGATGAAATTTACTCTCCGCATAATTGGTCAGAAAGGCAATATGAATCAGACAATTCAACACCTAGGGTAAAGGCTTTCAGGGATCGGAAAAGGAGAGATAAAGAAGTGGAAGGAAACGGAAGTGAAACGTTACAAGAAACGTTTCCAAATGTTTCATCGCCTGTTTCACGAAACGTTATAGAAGCAGAAGCAGAAGCAGAAAAGAATAAAAGACTTGTCGATTCGGCTGAAAAAACGCCGTCTATCGACTTGGCCGAACTCTGGAAAACTCTTTGCCCATCGCTTCCTCAGATTCGGGAACTTACCCCTAAGCGCAAGAATTGGCTCAGGCTCAGGCTCAAAGAACACCCTAATCGAGATTGGTGGATTGATGTCATGGAAAAGGTGGAATCCTCCGAGTTTTGCAAGGGTGTTAATGCTCAAAAATGGAGAGCTTCCTTCGACTGGCTGATTGAAAACCCGGATAATGCCGTTAAGGTGTCTGAGGGAAAATATCACAAGCCCAAATTGGCAGAAAAATCATCTGGAAGCCAAAAAGGGGCGGTTTTGGTTCCTAAAGCTCATACCAGACTCCCGAACGGGAAATGGAATATCCCCTATGCCGCTATGTCATTTGAGGAACGGACGGCGTTTGAGAAACTCTCCGATGCGGATTGGGTGGAATATTTGCGGCATGTCAAACCGTCTGACTTTGAGAGCGAAGGCCACTACGAAGCCACAGGAGGGCATCAGGAAGCGAGTGGAGGATAAAGGTAGTACCGGTGCATGCCGACAATCATAAACGTGCCTTAGAACGCAAAATAGGCACATATGGGATCAAGTATCAGGAATGAGTGACACATCCTCCCACTAATAAGCCACAGGTGAATATTGTTTTGTAGGATAAGGGGAGTTCATCATTATTTCTCAACGACTTGCATGTTGTAGGTATAAGTTTTATTGATATGTTACATAGGAAGTTTGGTCATCGAGGGGATGGTAAATAAAGCAAATATGTGATATCCTCTCTGGCAGGAGGTTCCGCATGGCATACACGAACTACGGATCTGCTCACCACAACTGGACCGGTGGAAGGGTTAAAGTAGGTAAATACATGGGGATCCGGGCCACAGGGGATCTGAGAAACCACCACAGAAAGACCGCCAACGGATACATCCTCGAGCATCTCCTGGTGGCTGAGAGGGTTTTGGGGAGACCACTAAGAGGCCAGGAATGTGTCCATCACATCGACGGGAACGGGTGCAACAACCAACCCTCCAACCTTGTGATCTGTCCAGATCAGGATTACCACAAACTTATTCACAGGATGCAACGATACGGGGCCGTGAAGCCCGGGGAAAAGGTATGCACAAAATGCCTTGTCGCTGTTCCTCTGAATGGGTTTGCGAAAGGGAAAACGAATCCATGGTGCAAGGAATGCGTCCGAATCTACAGCAGGGAGAGAAGACTCAAGAAGAAGCAGGGAAGCAAGGGGAGAGAATGAGCCTGTACACCGCTAATAACATTCATTATGTAAACTACGATTTTATTTATGGATTATTGAGTGAGTGCGTACATGTTCTCCAGAAACTTTTTATAGTGGGGAGGGGTATCCACGGCGCCCCGATCATTCCGAGCGGCTCTCAGAGGATCGCCCTACGGATGGGGGTCTAGTCCCCTCTCTCCACCTCCGGATTTTAAAAAATTGACAGGGAAAAAAAACAGGGCTATAAGGTGTGAGTGGTTATACGATGTTGTGAAAAAAATAAAAATCGGGAGGGAGCGGGGGGATGGATGATGGAAAAAGATTACGATCGGGAAAAGGAACTGGAACTGCATCCGACGATCAGAAGGGCGCTGGGAGTGGAAGTGGCGTCCATGGGGTCGATGGATCTGGGCCCAAGGTCAACGCTGATGGTCAAAATCCGGGAACGCTCAGAGGGGGACCGGAAAGTCGAGTTGAGGCTGTTTTACGAGAAGGGGAAAATTCCGGGCAAGGGCATCCTTCTGGAACCGAGGTGTCTGGAATGGGTGATCGACAGGATGACGGACGCCAAACGGTATCTGGATGTTCTGGAGAAGAGCAACCCCAGCCCGGTGAAGGACGGAAAGGACAAGAAGGATCGAAAGTTAAGGGAGTTAAGGGGAAAAAACATGGACGACCCGGCGTTCCCTGCGGAAGTGGATCTGAAGGAATTCATGTAGAATCCGGAGGGATCATCAACGAATCGGCGCTTCTGGCGATCGAGGAAGCGATGAGGAATGCGGAGGAGGCGGTTTCCAGGGTGATGAAGACGATCCGGACGATCAAGCCCGTGTTCGAGAGGATGCTGGCGTTCGAGGAGTGGGGATCCGTCCCATCCAAAAAGATCCCGCAGGGGGCGCCCGGTCCCAACACGCCTCAACCTTCGTCGTGGTCTCCTTCTCCCGGACTGTTTGCCATTCGTGGGGTCCCTGGGGCGACATTGCCGACGCTTTATCCGGGCGGAGTCAGGGGAAGCGCATTTGTGAAGTGGGACGGTCGGGGCGAGCCATTGGTAGCGGAGTTGACATATGACGGGAACAGGAAGGTCTGGTTCGAGATCGAGAGAGCCGGAGATGTTATTGGCACTTTGTGGACTGAAGACGCCGGAATGGTTGCACCGAAACCCGGAGAGCCGGCTGGCGTGGGAAGTGGTCATGCAGAGTCTCAGGGACCTGTACGACCCGGAGAAGCCTCCGATCGTCCGGTTTGATGCGTGGATGTTTTTCGTGAAAGACGAGATCTGGATGGATTTTCTGGACATATCCCTTTCGGCGGTCTTTCGGAAGTTTCCGTTTCAGCCGTTTGTTGTCAGTTTGAAGGAGGTCATGGAGTGGGAAAAACGGTTGTCTGCAACAATAAAAAATGCGAACGGTACGGAACGGACAGGGAGATGAACATCTACGAGCAGGAGAAAACATGGTCGTTCTATTGCCATGCCTGCAAGAGTTTGCGTGTGCAGACGAAGGAAGGTTGGACCAAGGATCCGAGTGTAAAAGGAACCCCGGGAGACACGTCCGATCCGGAAAAATGCCGTAAATTGCGACTGAGATAAAACCTCATCACCAAACAGGAGAACCGAATGGAATTAACTCCGGCGAAAAGCAAGCTGATGAACCTCAAGGAACAGGAAACAAAAGTGAACGTCCTATCGGAAATTCCGTCCCTTTTCGGAAAGTTTCACCCGGAAGACGAAGAGCTCAAGGATCTGAAAATATTCTGGAAGACCGTCAACCGCTATGTGGAGGATCTCGGCCAGCACATTTCCAAGAGGGAGCAGGCAAACGCCCATTCCAAGTGCGCCATCTGCGGGGATCCGATCAGCAGCCGCCCGGCCGGGATTCTTCCCGGATTCGACTCCCAGACGGGAATTCCTGTCCAGCTTTACGCTTGCAGTCAAACCTGTTTCCAGAAGGCTCAGGTGAAGATGGAAAAAGAGTCCCGGGACCGGCTGGAATTGAGGGGAGGTCGGTAATGGATAATGAGATCGAAAAGATTGTGGACGGAATTCTGGCTCCAAGGACGCCAGACATGGATGACATGGACGAGGCGCTGATTGCGTTATCCGGAGTCCAAAGGGAGACCATCCTGGAGGAATGGGGGAGCACCAATCTCCTTCAGGCGATCGAGGATATCCAGTCCGTGGCAGACTGCATTCCTCTCCTGGAGGAAAATAAGGGGCTTGCCGTCTCGAGAGCCATCCGGTACATGGAGACTTTTCTGGAGACTTTCTCCTCGACTCCAATCTCCTATATCCCAAGAGCGTTCAAGAAAGGCGACAAAGACACCCCTGTCGGAACCAGCGACTTCGAGAAGTGGTTCCGAAACAATCTGAAGGAAAACTTTGTGGGCCAGATGGTGCGCCTCGGGGATATCGAAAGAATTATTTCCTCCGCCGGATATGAAGTCGTTGAGATCCGTTCGATCATCGAGTCCAACGGGATCATGATGGTTGGGGAATGGAAATGCGAGGACCGGTACGGGATGGGATTTTCCTGCTTCGCCGAACTTTTGGACGGAGAAGGAAACGGAATTCTTTACGTGGATGAAAACCGAATATCGGACGTGATGAAGCAGATTGGAGAAAATAGCGATGGCGAGCAAGGTTGAGCTCTGCGGAACATGCAAGTTTTATGGGGATATCCCTGGACAGACGCTCCCCGAGCATGGACTGTGCGTCCGAAACCCGCCCCAGGTCGTTCTGATGCCCCAAAGCAGACCAGACGGTCAGATGGGTCTTTTCCCGGCCGCACTTAGGCCAACCGTGCATCAATCCGAGACCTGCGGGGAATATCGGTTGGATGTCATGCCAAAACCTCCAAAACTCAAACTCTCATGAAAATATCCGACCTTCATCCCTACCTCTACGGGTTGAAATCGGAAGGAGAGACGTTCCCCGGGCTGCCGATCGTCAACAGGGAAGGCCGGAAGATCTTTTTTCGGCCCACCCCACCCCAGGAATACGCCCTGGAGAAGATGAAAGAGCAGGATGACAAGCCTCTCAGGGTAGTCGTTCTCAAGAATCGTCAGGTTGGATTCTCCACGCTTTTTCTGGTTCTGATGGTGGCTTATGCCCACCGGTTCGCCCACCGGGAATGCTACGCAGTGGCCCAACTCCAGAAGACCGCCAACATCCTCCGGGAGCGTGGGGCGAGAATGTGGGAGACGCTCTATCACAAGACGATCAAAAAAGGAACGACCAAGCAGATCCAGTTTCCCCATGAAAACGATTCCTACAGCTTTTTGATCACTGACACCGCCGGATCATTGAAGGGCGGAAGGGGGCCGACCGCACATTCACTGATGATGACAGAAGCGTCACGATACCCGCCGGATTCTATCTCCACATTCACCTCCGCCGTCGGATATAACCCTGAATCGATGATCCTGATCGAAACCACCGCAAACGGAAAATCCGGAGATGGCTACGACTATTATCACCTCTGGCAAGCCGCCGAAGAAGGAAAGAACGAGTATCTCCCTATCTTCATTCCGTGGACGATGGACAACGAATGCAGGAGGGCTATTCCGGACGATTTCGAGTTAATCTCCGAGGTCGAGGAGGAACTTCACCACGAGCACCATCTGGAATTCGATCAGATCTATTTCCGGAGAATGAAGATCGACGGCGATTTTGCCGGAAACGAGAGCAAATTCTGCCAGGAATTCCCCCTCACTCCGTCAGAAGCCTTCGTGTCCTCCGGAGTCCGGATCTTTTACATGGACGAGATCAAGGCGGTGGAAAAGACTCTCACTCCTCCGAAAACAGAAGGCATATTTGAGATCGACTCCTTGAAATTCCGGAAGAAAAGGGGTGGTTACCTTCGCATATGGGAAGCCCCGGTCGAGGGCCACAAATACTACATCGGAGCGGACGCCGCAAAATGCGACGACGAGGAGTCCGACTTTGCGGCGTCTGTTTTGTGGAACGGAACGATGAAAACCCAGGCGGCCACCATCGAGGAAAGACTGGACCCCAAGGAATTCGCTTTTGTGTTGAATCTTCTCGGACGGTGGTACAATAACGCCATGCTTGCCGTCGAGATCACCGGAGGTTGGGGGAATCACGTCCAGATGGAACTCAAGGATTCCCTGAACTATCCGAACCTGTATCTCTGGAAGGGCAAAAATGATCAGGTTGGCACAAAAAAAGCGCATAATTACGGATGGATGACCACGTTTTCCTCCCGAAACGACTTGATGAGCGTGTTTAAAGAATCACTCCGGAACGGACTCATCATCAAGGACGAGTCCCTGTTTCTCCAGATGGACGGAGCCGAGCAGGAAATGGGGCTGAGATGGTCCGTATCGAAGGGCCATGACGATATTCTGATGGCGGCGATGATCGGATGGATGGCTTGCTATCAGTATCCTCCGCCCCGTTATGCAGGAGCCGACAGGAGCAAGGTTCTGGACGATGGACCGGGAGACGATGGAGGATATGTGTCCCCCGATGCGGCCTATCTGATCAAGCATGTCAGCAAGTTAAACAAGCTGGTTCAAAGGGATATCAACCGGAGAGCGTCGATGGGCGGGATGGCTCTCGCCAAAACCAAATATATTTGAGGCGGCCATGGGAAAGGTCAAGATCATCGGAAGGAAAGATGTCCAAAAAGGAGTAAGGGAAGTCCGAAAACGGGAAGCAATGGTTGCGCTGAAGTTCAGTGTATCGGAAGGAGAAAAAATTGCGCTCGAAGCGGCCAAAAAAGCCAGAATCCTTCCCGGAATCCATTCCGGAGGAGGCGGATATATTGGACAGGATGTTCGGGGAATTGGCGAACGCACTTGAAACGAGGGATCCCAAGACATATCTTTCCCTACAGATCAATCTCGTCCGGTCCATGCCATCCTTGATCAAGAATCATCAGATCGATGTTGCCGGTGTGCCAAAATTGCTACTGGATCTTGAAAAGCTGAAAATGCAGGATACGGGATCCGGGCAGGGGGACATCATCCGTCGGGCCGTCCTGAACAACACGGCAAACTAAACAAGGGGGATTATTTTGGCTTACGGGAATACGACATTCACGAATTATGCCCGAGAAGGCCAAGCGATGGGACCCGTCCCCAAGGGCGTCCAGAACATGGTGCGGGAAATCCAGAACCTCAAATCAAACGCCCAGGCGTTCAAGGAAAAAAAACTGGGAGAAGGATTTCTCCAATGGGTGGAGCAATTCTATTCCATGGAGAGGGTTCCGTTCACCGAGTCTGGAACGGATACCGTCATCCCGCTTCTCCAGTACCTTTTCTTGATCGAGGCATCGGATCTCACCGACACCATCCCGATCTTCTATGTTCACAAGGAAGGCAAGGAATCGTTCGACCGACTGAAAACCGTCGAGCAGGTCATCCGGAACATCTGGAGAGAGGAAGACTGGAATCTGGAATTTCTCTCCGCTTCACTGTGGTCCCTTCTGGTCGGCGTGGGATTCATGGAATTTGGGCTGGACTCCCAGGCGGAATCCGGAGACGGCAAAGTGTGGGGACGATCAGTCAATCCCACCAAGATATTCGTGGATCCTCAATGCTCCACGCTCGACAATGCTTGGTACATGATGAAGGAAGACACCAAATACATCGATGAGATCCGGATCCTGTATCCACAGCATGCCGACGAGATCCTGATGAGGGCCAAGAAAGGCATTCCGGAGGTGACCCAATTCGTGGGCCTCGAGATGCCCATGGGCCCAATGAGATCCGTTTTCGGGGCAGATGTGACTCGCATGAAGGCCACCGATGGGGTTTTCTCCCTGAGGACAGTCTGGGTCAAGGATTCAGCCACGATTGAATACGAAGCGGAGGAAAAGGCCAGAAAACAGGATGTGTCCATTCGCAAGATTCTCCCCAATCCCAAGAAAATCCTGAAATATCCCCACGGAAGAATGATTGTGGAATGCGAGGGAACGATCCTGTATGATTCCCCCAATCCCTACCGGGTCTTTCCGTTTGCCGACATTCATGCCACTCCCCCGATTCAAGGATTCTGGAATCCGCCCCCTCTCAAGTTTTCCGCTTCCATCCAGAGCACGGCCCAAGAATTGATCAATCAACTCATGGACAACTGCTCCCGGCTCAACAAGGGAATCACCTACATCAAGGAAAATACGGAGATCAGTCAGGAGGATTTTATGGGTGTGGCCGGAGAAGTCCACTGGATCCCGGCCCAGGCGGAAATCCCCGTCACCAAGTTCCCTGAACCCATGCCCCCGCAAATGACGGATATCCCCTTCAAGATGATGGAGCTTGTGAAGCAGTATCAGGGATTCAACGAGGCCCGCATGGGAGGGATGAAGGCGGGAAACATCTCCTCCTCCTTGCAGGATGGAGCGTCATCTTCCGCAATGGCGATCACCAGAATGCGCTCAAAGCTATTGGGAAGAGGCATCCAGAGAGCCTCCGAGATTGTTCTTGGAATCATCCAGGATTACTATCTCGAACCCAGGCACTATCTGGATCATTTTGGTTTGGAATCGATGGCCGATAAAATGCCGGGAGATCTGTACATCAAATTCGATCCCATCAAAGACATGGGATCCTTGAAAATTCGACTTGATCCCGGATCGGTCGAGCCCATGAGCTCCGCATCGCTCAGGATGATGGTTCCCCTACTCCGAAACATGGGGCTTATCGATGTGGATCATGCGCTCAAATGGCTCAGGGTTCCGGATGCGGAAGAGATCTCTTCTAAATTGGCTCAGGAAGCTCAGGCCGCCGCCCAAGCCAAAGAAGCCAGCCATCATAAAAAGTGAGAAAGGATTCCAATGGAAACATATTGTCACCACCCGGAAGGCCCTAAGGATGAAGCAGTGATTGCGGACAAGATTAGGGATTATCTTCTCGAAAAAGCCCCGGATATCGCTATTGTGATCTATGCCAACAAGGAAGGTCTAGGGGGATGGGGATGGGCGCATTTCGGGAATTCGGTGACCTGGATGGCCACTGGACTCTTGTATCAGACATTGAACGATATAGAACAAATGAGAAGAGCAGAGGAAATCCAAGAGGAGGATAATGATGAATCTTCCTGAAGACTGGCAGAATCCAGAATATGATTGGCTGAAAGGCGTGGACTTCGCAAAATATATCCGTGTCCACCGAATGACGGTTTACAAATGGGCCAAAGACGGAACACTGGATCAAATGGGGTTCCCATGGGTCCGAAGAGGACCGTTTATCTATGTCCGTGTCAAAAAAACAGTATTCTCCAGTAAGTCTTAGAAAGTCTCAAGCCCTATCCCACTTGCCCCCTCTTGGATGTTAGCCTAGATTGGAAATGTCTAAGGGGGAGCAGCCATGAAAAAAAAACAACCTGAAAGTCTTCACAGAATACGACTGATGAACCGTTTGGAAACTGTTACGGTTGTCAACGAGGACCATCCTTATATGGGTCCGACTGGTGCGCTTTTTATCCGGGATGATGCTCCAGATCCCATGAATTTCACTGGAAAACGAAAGGACCAAGAAAATGAGTAAAGCGAAAAGAGGAAATGTGACGGACAGTGGAGCCAAGGACTATCCTCCGGTTCATGGACGTGGACAGGCTTTTGTTTCTCCCATGCTGACACCTCCGGAACAACCTTATCTCGGTGGCATTCCTGACGATCTGATGGATGAAGGCGCCCCCAACCCAATGGGATTCCCAGGCTTTCCGGAATCCAAAAAGAAAAGATAAAAGATGCCTCTCGCCCCCGGAATGAGTCCAATATCCCTCTTGATGAGGGCCAAAGGCATCGGACCTGCCGTCCCCCCCGGCGGCAACCCCGGAGCGGGCCAGTCACCCGCTCCTTCTCCCAATCCAAATCCTCTCGCTACCCTACTCAGTCCGGGCGGTCCTCAACCCGTCCCGGCTCCTGAGCCCAACGGAGTCCTGATGAACCGTCTTCTCGGAAGAAGGCTCAAGGCGGATCCTGAGTACGTAAAGGGTATTTTGAAGCAGACCAAGATGGTTTTTGCGCATCTCATTCCCTACACCGCCGAGACGGAAGGGACGGATATGTCAAAAGATATGGCGATGGTCTTCCGTCAGATCGAAACCATGCTGGATAAAATTGAAAAATCGGCCCAACCCATCACTCCACCTCCGATCAATTTTGCGGGGGCTCAAAGTGCCGGAGGGCAAAATGCGAACATCACCCCTGTTAATTCTGTCCCGGTGACGGGCGGAATAACAATGTAACGACTCCAGGACACAATCCCGGAAGTTGCAAAGGAGAACTGAAATGGCAAAAAGACCGATCGAGGAAATTTATAGAGACAGCAACGTTCCAGATGACAAAACTCTTTCCTCCCTCATTGCGGAGATGGGCGAGGATTTCACATTGGCGGATCTGAGAAGGGCATACCGGGGAGCGGAATCCAAGATCCAGACGGAAACCATGTCCAGAAAGAAATATGAGGAAGAAAATTCCCAACTGAGAGATCTTCTGACCCAAGCTGCCACGCAGTTGCAACAGCTTGAGGAGGATCGAACAAGAACCATTGCAGGAAAAGGCACGCAGGATCAAGGGAACCAGTTTTCCTGGGATGAACTGACAGGAAATGAATTGTACGCACCTGTGGCAAAAGCGGTCAAGGGCCAATTCGAGATGTCCGCCAAGGAGATCAACGAACTCAAGGAAACCAACAAGATGCTTGGTTCCCAGCTCCAGAACATGACCACCCTGATCCGTGATTTTGGGCAGGGCATCATCATGAAAGAGAACCGGAGGGACTTTGAATCCATCTCCGATCGGGAGCCGGATATCACGTTCGAGGAAGCCCAGAAATACGCAAGCGAAAACGGACTCTGGGACGATGCCTATCTCCAGACCAATCCCAATCTCCGAGTCCCTTCCGTGAGAAAAGCATATGAAAGGCTTTCCGAACCGAAGCGACAAGAAAAGATCATCGCCAAGGTTCGAGAAGAAGTGCGAAACGAAGTCTTGAAAGAAATGAGAGGCCAGAGCTTCTTTCCGCCTCCGCCCTCGTCCTCAACAGCATTGAGCGGAAACGGGAAGCAGCCTGTAAACGGTATCGACGGAATGGAAGCCGCATTCCGAGATATAACCAATGATCCGTCCATGCGAGGATTCCCATTCTAGGAGGAAATAAAAAATGAGCGGTTATGCCCCAACAGTCGGATTCGGTCTTTCGCAACCTCCGATAGCAACCCTTGCCACGATGGATGCGATTACGCTGAAAGCAGTTCAGCCATTTATCGCAGACAACATCTTGATCCCATCCCCAACCCTCTGGAGAATGACAAGGGCCAAGGGAAGAACTCCCAAAGTTCAGGGCGGCGCCATCGTGACACCGATCGGCTTCACGACTGTTCCCAACGGAGGACCGTATTGGGGCGGAATGATGCTCACGACCACCGTCCCGGATCCCATCCAGCCATCCGAACAGCAGTGGAGAAACTATCGCCAGCCCATCACCGTTGCGTATACGGACATCCTCGCCAATATGGGAAATGCCAGCGGGTTGGACTACGTAAAAAGCATCTTCCAGATGGCCTCGGGAACATTCGTGCAGATTCTTTCCCAAGCCCTTTGGGGTGTTTCTCCATACAATTCCAGCCTGGACATCGACAGCATCCCGGGATGGGTTGGATCGACCACCAACACGATTGCGGGAATCAACCGTTCGCTCACAGCCAACGCCTTCTGGCGCCCACAGCTACCACTTGCAGGAACCAGCAACAGCACCGCCCTGACTCCGGCTCTTGCCATGACAGCCTACTGGAACACGGTTTACGGTGTCGATGAGCCTGACTACATGACCATGAATCAGGCCTCTTATGCAGGGTTCGTGAACAACTTCATCCCAAATATCCGATACTTCAACGAGTTTGCCGATGAAGAAGCGGTGCAAGCCGGGTTCGCCTCGAATTTCCGATTCAACAAATGCGTGGTCATGATGGATCGATGGGCGCCTGCCAACAACGCCTGGATCCTGAACACCAAATATCTTTACCCCATTTTCCTCCAGTATGACTTCTTCAAGGTTCATCCCTGGATCATGGCGACACAGCAACTTGTTTACACTTCTTACATTACTTCAACGCTTCAACTTTCCTGCATTCAGCCACGTACGCAGATCAACATCAACACGATTCAGTAAAGGGGAGGAACCTTAAATGGCATTCGTCAACAGCATCGCAGCTTTTTTATCGGGCATCATGCAGCCCACGTATTTCGGTCAAAGCATTGGGAACGCCTTGAGCGGATCGAGCAATCTGACGATCCCCGTTCAGGCCACAACCGCCGTGGAAGTGGTTTCAGGATCCAACGTCAATTATCTGAACCGTGGATTTCTCCGCCTAAAACTCTACAATCTCGGCGGGACAAGCCCCACATTTCAGTTCAATGTCTATGCCAATTCCGCAACGGGAGAATTGCTGTATTCTTCTCCAACTGTGGATGGAATCGCCGACTTCACCGCATTGTTTCAGGCCGACGAATCCATCAATAACTTCTACATCGTCTATGTCGGAGGCGGAACATCGCCAACGGGAACACTCGATTTCGAGAATGCCGGCACCAACTAGGACGAAACCAGCAAGGTGATCCCGAAGGGGCAGGGCCAACGCTCTGTCCCTTTTTTTGATTGAGGAGAATCAATGTCCGGCGTGCCTGTAGAATCATGGACTCAAACGGAACTTCTGACGGCCAACACAGTCGGGGACGCTATCCTGTCCGCAAGATCCATCTGTCCCGATCCCTGCGGCCTGATGAATCCTCCGAACGGGAGTCAGATCGCATTGGCTTCCACGACCACGGGCTCGCTCCCCACAGGGACCTATTTTGTGGCGGCAACGTTCGTCAACGCTTGGGGGGAAACACTTCCGTTCGAGCAGACGATCACCCTGTCCGCCGCGGGAGGGATTGTGGTGACAGGGTCGAGCCTTCCTCCTTCCGTTTCCGTGAATCTGTATTTCGGAACCAACCAGGGACAGGAGGTCAACGCTTTCATCGGAGGCCTCAACCCCGCCATGAATCCTCCGGTCACATCGTTCACATATACGGGGCAAGCGGGGATCTATCGCCCCATTCCTCTCTACTCGAACGCATGGCTCCCCGATACGGATGGTCAGATTGTGGCGGCCGGAACATTCTACAGATGGATGAATGAAGGGCTGGACCATATCGCCCGATCGATGGGCGGCATCGTGGATCGCTCCGGGATTTCCACCGTCTACGGGAGAGGATCTTACACGCTTCCTTCCTACTGGACCAAGATCACGAATATGTGGTATGACGGATGGCCCCTTTATGCGGATTATCGAAAGAATATGTTCTATTACAATGCCATCCCCGGAATCGCCTGCAACTTCACGATGAACCAGGTCGCAGGAAAGATCGTGGTCGAGACTTGGCCTCAATCGGAAAGAACCGCAAACGCAACCACTCTTTCGGCTCCGATGCTGGTAGGGGATACGGTGGCGAATGTGGTCAACACCAATCCGACCGCCGACACGAATGTGGTCAACATCGGTGTGGTCATGATCATGGACCCCAATCAATACAACACGCCGGAATGGTGCTTCTTCGAGAATCAGACCGGAACATCCTATACCCATCTCTCCCGTGGCATTGGTGGTTCAAGGGCGAAGGCATGGAATAACGCCACTCCGATCTATGAATGCAACCTCATGTTCGCCGGGACGAGAATGCCGGCCCATTACAATGTCGGAGAGGCGAATCTTCCGCTGGATTGTCCTCCCAACTGGTCCAACATATTGACGGACTTTCTTCTCTACCGGTTCAAGCTGTCTATCCAGAAAGCTCAGGAGGCGAACCAGATTCTTGAAGTCATGGAGAAGAAGATCCGTGAAACCGCGGCGCAGAAGAACGTCTCGCGGAGAGGGATGCTCCAGAAATTCAACTCCGGCCCCCCCGGAGTCTATCCTCTCGGTCCATTCGGAAGCGTCATCGTTCCATAGGAGGGTTTATGTTGGATATCGACACTGTTCTAAAGATGTCCTCGAAGGAAATCGTTTCTCTTCTGGCCGGAGCGAAGGGATCCATGATCCATTGTGAGCATTATCGATCCGTCATCAAGAGTCTGGAAATGAAGAAGGCCGAGATGAGGGGATTGGGGCCTTCCATCGCCGCACAGGAAAGAGAAGCCAATGCCTCGAAAGAGTACCGGGAAGTGATCGATCAGTGGGAAAAGGCTATGCATGATTCCGTTCTTCTTGAGTACGCCTTATCCGTCAAGGGCAGATGATGGGAAGACAATTCAAGGATTTCAAAAAACTTCTGATCGCCAACACCAACCGGTTCACCCAGCCGGAGGGGTCCCTGCCCAGGATCTCCAATCTCCTTGGCACCGTCCGTGGGTCACTCGTTACTTGCGATGGTACACGGATCATCTCCAGCGTATCAGGGTCCGGCGTGACACCGGGGTATGCGCTGAAACTCGTTGCCTTGGGCCAAGTCTTCCCGATCGCAGGGTCATCGTCCATCGTCGGGCTATTCGTGGATGCCTCCGGAACCAATTACACCGTGGCGAACATGAGCACAGATCCTTGGACGACTGTGGGGACATTCACCGGGAATCCATCGACCTATCCCCCGAAGATTACGCAAACCATGAGTGGCGTCATATTTACGACAGATTATACCAATACAGTATATCAATGGTCCGGGGTATCGGGAGCGCCACTGGAAACCGTCACCAACACATTCGACGCCTCCAACGTTTCGGCCATATGGGAATCGCTTGCCACATACCCTCCGGGGTCATTGGTGGTTCCCCAATCCGGAAACGGGTATTTCTATCTGGCATCCCCGGGGGGAATCGCAGGGTCGAGCGAGCCATCTTTCAGCACCACTCCAGGATCATCCACGCCTGACGGAGTGACCGGTCTTGCATGGATCAACGAGGGATCGATCACGGCGGAAGCCCCGCCCGGAGCGATGCACGCCATTTATCACGAGGGATCCGTTTGGCTCGGTGGGGTGGGCCTCCTCACAGACACCCTTACGGTAACCGGATCATCGGCCATCTGGATGAGCGATCTGGAGGATCTCCAAAGCTATAACCCATTGAACACTACCTATATTGGAATGGAGGACGGTCAACGATGCACAGGGTTGAATTCCATGTCCATTGCGGAGTTTGGTATCGCCCCGCAATCCGCACTTGTGGGATTCAAGGAATATTCCACCTATCAGCTCATGGGCGTTTTCGGAAGCTCCAACTTCGCCATAGCTCAAGCCCAGACGAATATGGGATGCGTGGCTCCCCGCACTGCGCTTTTCATGTCAGGAGTCGGCATCATCCGCATGAGCCATCTTGGAGTGGCGGTTTTTGACGGCATGAGGGATCGGGTCATCTCCGAGGAGATCCGGCCATATCTGTTTGAAGAATGGAGCGAGCCGGACATTCCGCTCATCGACTGGAACAACATCGGACAAGGCATCGCCTCGATCGTCGCCAACCCGCCCATGTATGTCATAGGCATGCCCACCGTGGGGAGCAACGGCGATATTTATACGCTTTTCGTTTATGACTTCGTGCTCCAGTCATGGACGATCGTCAATCTTCCGTTCGCCATCAGCTCCATGGCCCAAGTGATCACGGAAAACAATCAGCCCATGACCATCTTCGGGGGATCGTCGGACGGAACACTCAGGAGATGGCAATACGGAGACAATGGATGGGATTCTGAATCCACCCCGGTTCAATGGTATTTCCGAACCCCCGAACTGTTTGCCGATCCTCAATCCCTCAACTATTATCGATGGATGCAGTTAAGGGTCAAGGACGGAAGATCCGCCCCTGCCTCCGGCGTTTCAGGGTCGTCCATGACGGATAACAATCCCCGGCTCCCGGTGACGCTCCGGTATGAATTCCTCTCTTTAAATTCCCAAACGGGAGGGTATAATACAGGATTGTATGGATCGTCTTTCTACCAGCCCAATTCAAGGGAAGGTTTTGTAAACGTGGGGATCAACCGAATGGCCTATTCCGGGTATATCAATATGATGGGAACTGGAAACATAGAGATTCAATCCTTTTCGGTGGATATGCAGCCCCAACCCGGCGGAACACTTGGGAGACCCGTCTGATGGGCATCAACAACAAATTTCAGCTTCCCAACAACAATCCCGCCGCAATGGTCAATCAGGGAGTCGTCAACAAGTTTGTCAAGACTCTCCAGCAAGCGGGGGGAGCCCAGCAGGGAAGAAGTTACGGGCCAAGGAATTTCAACATCCAGAGATTCTACTCCAACGGAACTTTCATCGTCCCGGCGGGTGTCACCATCCTAAATTGCATCGCAGTCGGAGGCGGTGGAGGGGGAGGGGGATCGGAGAGCACCACCTCAGGGGCTCCTCCTGGATTCGGCGGAGGATCCAACATGATCAGTTTCTCCTTCCAGTGCAACCCCGGAGATTCTATCGGAGTGACAATCGGCGCGGGGGGAGCGGGGGGAGCGGTTGGATATGATGGTAGTGTAGGCGCACCAACATATTTAGGGTTCCCTGGGGGGAACTATTTCGGGGCAGGGGGGGGGAGTAACGGGCTGTATGGTGGCCAAACTCTCGGACCGATTCCCGGATATAGCCAGCCATTCTATTCTGATTTTAGCTCTTCTTCCACACAATATCCTCAAAGCGCATTCGACATCCCTCCTGCGATCGGGATTATATCATCCACCGTTCAACCCCCCGCTAGTGTAGTGTGGGACTTTTATCAGGATAACGCAATCGGTCAAGGTGGTTCTGGAGGGGATTCCACTCAATCGGGATATGCCGGAACCGCCGGAGCAATTTATCTGTCATGGTCATAAGGAGCTAAAATGGGTGGAGCGGTCAAGACCATATTGAGCCCGGTCACGGGAGCCGCCAATGCGGTCGAAGGGGTTTTCACGGGCAATCCCAATCAAATCGGCCAAGGACTCGGCGGGATGGTGGGTATGGGATATATCCCAGGAAACTCGGCCAATTATGCCGCAACGGGGCATTGGGGTCCAACATCAGGAGGCGGAGGCGGAGGAGGCGGAAGCACAACCCTTGCCACTCCCACAATCAACCCATTGCCCACAGGGACACCTTCAACGGCGGCGTCTTCGGGGGCCACTTCCACTCCTGGATCGGTGGGACCGATTTCATCCGGTGCGGCCACGCCAGTAGGAGGCATGTCCACTGCCCAGCGGGGATCGCTGGCATCGGCGGCTTTGGGGCAACTTGCCGGATTGACCAAGGCGGACGCCGGATCGGGGATGAACGGACTTTCCCCCCAGACGCTCGCCAATCAGGACGCTTGGGCTACGGGGTACACCAATCAGGCCCCGGCCATTGAAAACATCATCAGCTCATACGCTTCAAACGGAACAGGCGGAGGCGGTCAAGCGGGACTGATCTCCCCTCAGGCCCTTCAATCCTTTCTGAATAGCCTAGGAGGTAATGGTGGACAATCATAGCGTTCTGGACGAGCTCGGGGATCCTTCCCAGTCGATTGAAGATCTGGACATGGATTCCTTGGACTGGATCGACTTCAAGATCCGATTGGAAGATGAGGAAAACATTTCGATGGAGGACGATGCGATCTCCAATTTCCGCACCGTTCAGGATATCCATGATTTCGTGGAAAGGGCGAGAGGATGATCTTTCGGCGTGAAACCTTTTCCGATGCGCTGATGGTGGAGATTCTTCCCCTCCTGAAAGAGCATTACGACGAGCTCATGAAGCACAAGGATATTCCCCTGTCTCCCGATATCCAGAGATATTATGCGTTCGCTCAGGCGGGGCTCCTGCACATCGTGACGTGCCGGGATGATGAAGGAAAAATGATCGGATATGCAGTGTGCATTCTGATGAAAGGACTTCACTACTCCACCGTCAACTTTGCTTCGAATGATCTCATCTTCATCACCAAAAAACACCGGAACGGAATCGCCGGCATTCGTCTGTTGAGATTCATGGAGGAAGATCTGAAATCCTTGGGAACCATTGACATCATTCAGATGCATGTCAAGCGGGAACCGGATTTCTCCCCGATCCTGCTCCATGATGGATACGAGCATTTTGAAACCATTTTTCAGAAAAGGATACGCTGATGGCAGGCATGGTCACAAACCCGATGGCACAGACATCCGCAATGGCGAATCAGGGAACATCCCTGAACGCTCAGGTCGGACAGCAAAACATCATGAATGCATTGCTGGCACAGTATCTCAACATGGGAACCAATCCGGGGAGCTACTCAGGGTCCACAGGGGCATCGGGATCCCCCAGCATGTATTCCACATATCAGCCACTTTCCACCGGAGCTGTCGAGGGGATTACCAACGCCACCAATGCGAACATGGCCGAAAGGGGACTGGCGAACAGTCCCAACATGCTTGCGGCGGCCCAAGACACGGCTCTCGGAAATGCCACCACCGGACAGCAAAACAACATGCTTTCCAATTTCTTCTCGGGATTAAAACTGCCATTGTCGGTCGGTCATCCGGGAGTGTCTTCGGTTACACCACAACAGATACAGACGATGGGAAACGGTATATTGGGCGGGGCGGCTGGCGGTCTAGCCGGAGCCGCCGCATTCGGGTTATAAGGACAGGGGGATTAAATGGCAGGCATGGTCACAAACCCGATGGTTCAAACAGGTAATACCGCCATTCAGGGACAAACTCTCAAGGATCAGATCGCCCAGCAAAATCTGATGGACAGCGTGATGGGCATGTATGGAGCCATCGCCGCCAATCCCTCCGCCCAGCAGGGCAACATAAACTGGTTGCAGGGAAATACCTCGGGAACATCGGGAGGTCTCGGGGGTCAGCTTGTGAATCAAATGAATGCGGTCACCACACCCGGAGCGATGGGAACCAACCCCGCAGTCATGGATCAGGTCATGGGAACGTTTCAATCCCCGGAGGAGGCCCTTGCCGCCAAGACCTATTACGGCATGCTTGGACTTCCTCTCGGAGTGAGGCCCCCGACCATCGGGAACATCGGGCAGTCATCGACTAGCCAAGGAGGGGCTGGAGCGTTTGCAAACGCTTTCGGAAACGCTTACGGGGCCAGTCTCTACAATGGAAACCAAAGCCCTTTTTCGTCCACGGTCAGTAGCGGTGGATCGTCACCCAGCACCATGTACGGAGGATTGTAAATGGCCGATTCCAGCCAATATATTACGGACATCCAGAAAGCCCTGGCGGACCGTGCGGCTCAAATGGGGTCATCCGCCCCGGCAAAGCCTCTCACGGGAATGCAGCACATCCTCCTTCAATCCATCCCCGGAGCGGCCAAGGGTTACATGGATGCGGCCCGTCAGGATCAAGCAGGGAAGGCTCAAGCCCAGCAGGATTTCATGGACCGAATGAATACCATCAAGACCATTTCCGGAATGGACTATCGGGATCAGGCGAATACACGCATGAAGCGTCAGGCGGATATCGGGAATTTCGAGAAAATGCAATCGTTGATCAATTCCCTTTCCGCATCCGGACATGTCAACGAAGCGGCCATTGTCAAGCGGTTTGGGGAGCAAAATGGGGTGACGGGTCTGAATTTACCGGAGAAATCGATCCATATCCCCAAAGAGGCCCAATCCACTCTATCTCAAGTGAATTCCTTGATTTCCTCCGGGAACATGGATCAGGCAAACGCTCTCTATCGGTCTTCCGGGTTGTCCCAGTGGGGAATTCCGCCCCCAAAAGACGCATCCGCTCTCACGCCGGACGCCATATCTCAGGGAGCCATCGCCTACATGAACACCGGCAAACTCCCTTATGTCCGTGGGAAATCCGGAGCAAGGATGCAGACGGCCATCCTGAACGGCGTCAAGGATCTCCGGAAGAGTCTTGGATTGACCCAGCAGGAATTTTCCATGATCCCATCGCTCGACGCCACCAACAAGACTCTTCTGATGAAGCAGGCCCAAAACGCACAATTTCTGGAAGCCACTCACAACACGGTTCTCCAACATATGGACATGGCTTCCAATCAGGTGAAGAGAGTGTTCAAAACGGGCAATGTCGGGGCGAATGTCGGAATCGGATTCCTCCAAAGGCAGATGGGCGACAAGGATTATGCCGATTTTATGACTACCAATAAAATGATGGCGACCGAGTTTGCCCGTCTCATGTCCTCAACGCCTTCCGGCGGGGGGCAACTAACCGATGCGGCACGAGCCGAGGCCGATGCGCTTATCAACCCGAATACCCCGGTCGGCACCTATCTTTCCGTCCTCGGGGATCTCAAAAAACTGATGGCGGCAAGAATTCAGGCCTCTCGTGCCATGAGGAGGCAGGATGTCATAAACCTTATGAATCCCGTCAAGTCTCTTCGGAACCCATCCGGAAAACTACCACAGAAGCCGTCGCCGACATTGAATTACGATCCGAACACCGGCACATTTATCCCGCAGGGAGGACAGTGATGCCACAAGTCCAGATCAAGGGAGGACCAACCATCAACTTCCCCGACTCCATGACTCCCGATCAGATTCAGGAGGTCCTCAGGAAGAAGTACCCCCCGCAGAATGCTCAACCCATATCCCCGTCATCATCTCTCTTGGGGAAAATCACAGATGTTATCAAGGCTCATCCGGATCTCACGGAGTTCGCCTCCCAGCTCGCAACGACCCTTCCGCTCGCCGCCAGCACGGAAGGCATGGGACTACTTCCGGGACTCCTGAAAGGGATCATGACATTGGCGACCGGGACAGAATTGGGAAGGACAATCAACCGGGAAGTGTCCAATGCCCCCATGCCATTAAAGAGCGTTCCGGGAGAAGTCGGTTCAGCCCTTGAAACTGGGGCGGAGGGAGAAGTCGGGGGGAGATCTCTTGGAGAAATTGCCAGAATGCTCAAGGGTTCGATTCTCACGCCCGAAGAGGAAGCCATTATCAAAAATGTGACACAGACTCAAGGACTGCCCATAACCACTGGACAGATCCCTGGACGATCGATCCAGAACATGCTCCAGAAAACAGGATCCATTACGTTCATGGGGGGGCGACAGGCCATCAAGCATGCCGAGAAGTCCACGGAGGCATTCGTCAAGCGTCTGGAGCAATTAAGGGCATCCGAGACGGCAGGGAACCCAAGGGAAGCCGCCATTCGATTGCAGGACCTCATGGAAGAAGCCAAAGGGAAACAATCGGCCCAATTTGAATCCCTTTACAGGACGCTTGGATTGGACAAGGTGTCCGGCGTTCCGAATGATCTTCTTGAAACCGTGAAAAGCATGAAGCCGAACCAGATCACTTTGGAGTATTCCCCGGCTCTCTCCAAAATCCTGGGTACGATTAACTCCCAAATCGGGAAAAAGCCGATCTCGTATACCAAACTCCAGTCTCTCAGAACGGCCATCGCCGATCAGATGAAAGACGCCACAGGATCGGAAAAAAACTATCTCAACCAGCTCTACGCCTCCACATCCCGAAGCATGAAGAAAATGGCCTACGATTCCGGGAAAGGGCCACAGGCCGATGCGGTCAGTCAAGCCTACCACCTTTATTCCCAGATGTGGAACAATTCCGCAATGGTCAATCGTGTCATGCCCGTCACGAACAAGGCTGTTGGCAGAACAAAGGAGGAGATCCAGTCCATCCCGAAGCTGATACTGGACAATCCGGAGGGGTCCGCCACGATTGCCCATGCCATAGCATTTGATCCCAAATCCTATGTTCAGGACATTCTTCCGAAAATGGGAGTTTCAGTCCATCCCGCATTCAGCCTGTCGGATGGAGCGGACATGGGAATCGAAAGGACACCTCTCGAGGCGGAAGGCAATCTTCGTCGCATGCTGGACAACGCCACTATCGCATCCAAAACGCACAGGGCCAATCTTGCGGCTATCCAGCCCGATCTGCAACGTATCAAGATGTCGGCGGTTCTGAATCACCCCAGCGGGAGCACGGAACCAAGGGACATGTTCAATTATCTCACCGGAAAACAAGTCAAACCGGAGGAAATGACTCCGAAGGTCAAGGAATTAAGAAATGCGCTGGAATACTTAAAGGCCTACAACTCCACGCTTTTTGGAGAGAACCCATCAGGGACGGCGGGGGCGCTTCATCGGATCTCGGAGATACGCCCTTTTTTGGAAGCAGGAACGTCTCTGGAGGTCCCGCATGGTCTTTCCGGCGTGGTGCTGGGAGAGGCCTTGAGCGGCGTGGGCATGAAGCGAGCCACGGATCAGGCAAGAGTCAAGGATCTCATCAATCTCCTCACGGAAGCGGGAGCGAAGAAATATGCCGAGAAAACATCACTCCCCGCCAAAATCGGATTGACCGGGACACTGGACGCCATCAACGGAGGAGAAAAATAGCCATGTCTATCAGGATCAAGCCCGAGAATCGGGGATTGTTAAGGGAAGAGACTCACACTCCTAAAGGTGAGAGAATTCCGGAGAGAAAGATCCGCAAGGAATTAAGAAGTAAGTCTCGTGCTGTACGGAGGCGAGCGCAGTTTGCCGAAAATGCCCGTAAATGGCATCATCGTAAAGGAAAGCGATCCGCAAGGAGGACCCGCTAATTCCGGAAAGGGGGTGATGTAACGTGAAACGACAATCTGTTAAAGATCGGTTGCACGAATCCCGGGGAGAAAAGCGGGCGGTTCGCAAGCACAAACGCTCTGCAAAACGCTCTCACCGGAAGCACACCCGCAAGTAACCCGTGAGCCGGGGTTGACCATGATTGTCGGCCCCGGTTTGCTTATGGAGAAGGAACACCGATGAGCTACGGAAGCGGATTACTACCCACATATTCAGGAGGAAGGGGCACAAATTCTCTTCTGGTGGATCATGGACAATCGTCATTCTATTATAAATCCGTAACGGTATCCGTTGCCGCATCTTCATCGGACCAATCCTACGCATTGGAAACATTCGCTTCTCCCGCCGGACTTTATCTGGCATCCATCGAGTTTCTCCTGCCATCAGGAGTCACCTTCGGAGCAGGTGGTCTTACCGCCGACGGAAACATTTTTTCGGATGGAAACGGGAGCGCACTCGGCGCCAACACGCTAATATTCCTCCCTGGGCAATACGATGACCTGATTCCGGTCTTCTCTTCATTGGAGGCCTTCCTGTCCAACACCAACACGACCGCAACGGATATGACCTTCATCTTGAAAGGATGGTCCGGCAACATCGCCCAAGGTCCGTTACTGGTGCCGTAAATGGCCGTCATCCCTATCCCCCAGCACATCCTCCAAAACGGCATACTCGAAACATCCGACATCCTGAACCTCTACTATCTCCTGAATGGCTCCCTCGCAAACGATCTCAATATAAATGGGGGGATCACCGCCTCCGGCCTGATTACGGCAAATGACGGGATTGATGTGACCTCCGGGGCGATTACGGCAGGAGGAGGACTGACCATTCCCTCCGGGGAAGTGCTGGATGTAGCGGGCACCCTCACCATCCCCAACGCGACCGCCAACAATGAGCCGGTGGCGTTGGGACAAATGTTGAATGCCTATCCTATAGTAGCAGATAACGCAATCGGTAGCGGGACAACCATATCTGTCACTTCGGCTTCATTCCCTGCCCCTAGTGACGGGTTCGCCGTTATCACGGGTTATGTAGGCAACAATTCGGCAACACAGGATCTAACATGCTCTCTATCGTCATCCCTATCAGGACTCGTTATTCTTGATGAAAATACAAATAATGATCCCACATCGACATTATTGGCCTATCTCCCCATGACAGCAGGACAATCTTCGACCTTTTCGGGAACGATCACAGTATCGACCGCAGGCACTTTGTGGATTAAACTTTATATTTCATTCGTACCGAACCCATAAACGGAGGATATAGATGTTTTACGCTCTTGTAATCGATAGCAACGGAAATGGGATTGGTTCGCATGCTTATTACGAAAAGCCTTCTTCATATCCCTCTAATGAGATCGCGTGCACTCCGGCCCAAGCGCAAACCCCGATGTCTTATCAAGTCGTTAATGGGCAGATCGTGGAGAGCTTGTCTTACGCCAAGACGATACAGATCGCCCTCCTGCAATCCGCCTTCCAGCAAGCGGAGCAGTCTCCGGTCAGCGTCACGCTCGCCTCCGGCGTGACGGCCTCTTTCGGCATGATTCCCCACGATTGGACAAAGATTGTCGGACTTTATTCTAAATATGTTGCCAAAGGGATCTCTCTTCCAACCGGCTATCAGATTCCTGACGTGAATGGCGTTCTTCAATCTGTTACAGTCGCCGATATTGAAAACCTGTTTGATGCGGGAGAGGCCCAACTTAATGGGGCGCTTATCAAGCTCTCTACGCTTGTGGGGCAAGTCGAAGCCTGCACCACCGTTTCAGCAGCACAGGCGATTGTTTTCTAAAGACCAAAGTTGATGAAGTTAAGGGAGGGGAAATTGATTAAAATCCGTTGTATCGAAGAATCTGGAATCGCTTCAGATCTGATTGATTTCAGGGAATTGGGAACCTTCTCTCACGTGGAATTCATCCTCCCGGAAGGATACTTAGGCTCCCGCTTGAATGGCGGGGTTCAGATCCGGCCATTGGACTATTGCGCGCCTGTCCGGGAAGCGATCCTGTCCATCGTTCTTGATCCCGAGGATGAAGCCAAAGTCCTCGCATGGGCGAAGGCGCAGATCGGGGATTCTTATGGTTGGCGGGATGTCGTGGACGTGGCCTTAAACGATGAGGTTTTGGCTCCGAAGGGATTGGACTGCTCCCACTTTGTTGCCAAGGCGCTCTCCCAGGGAGGGTTCAGAGTAACACGGAAGGACTTCCCGGAGATCACTCCAGCCGATCATTTCAACACCGTGCGATATACTTTGGTCTCGGACACTACTCATCATTCTTAGGTTAAAAGGGGTGTATAATGGGGCAGGAGGAACTTTCTGCTATGTTGTCCCGAATCGAGACGCTTGAAGCCTCACATAATGATCTGAAAAGGCAAAATGCGGAGATCATCGGAAAACTGAACGAACTCCTGAACATCCTCTCGGGAGCCAAGGGAGTGCTTGCGGTCGCCAAGGTCGGGGGGTGGATTGTCGGGATCGGGGCGGCCATTGCAACGGCCTATTATACCATGAGGTTATCGATACACAAATGAAGCCACCGGATGAATTGATCGCACAGATCAAGCAGGATGAAGGATTGAGACTCACGGCCTACAGGGACACGCTTGGGAATTTAAGCATCGGATACGGCCATACCCCGGCGTTTGAGGGCCAAGCGATCACGGAAGATGAAGCCAATGCCCTCCTGATGCAAGACCTGAACGAAGCGCAAACACAGATGATCGCCGCCTTGATGTGGGTCTCTTCCTTGGATATCGTGCGATATTGCACACTTTGGAACATGACATTTAATATGGGGATCGGGCATCTTTTGGAGTTTGAGCATATGCTGAAAGCCTGTCGGGATGGAAATTATACCGAGGCTGCCGATCAGATGGCGAATAGCCTTTGGGCGAAGCAAGTGAAGACTCGGGCGATTCAGCTTGAGGGGCAAATGCGCACCGGGGCATGGGCCTGATGTGGCATTGGATTAAAAACATTTTTCATTTTAAAGTGAATCATGAATCGAACACAAACATTTTGCC
>JAEHJW020007087.1_pt1 | contig 32354 bp, 48 predicted proteins | sample 9271431 | NCBI WGS metagenome assembly JAEHJW02 | reverse complement strand
CAGTACACGATAAAAAAACACGGAACATTGGTTTATTTAATCAACAAACACGAAGAACAAAAACTATCCAATGACAAATCAAAATATGCCATTCGGTTTAATGATGAAACTGGAAACATTATAGAAATAGAAAATGCACCTCGATCTCCATATAAGATGCACAATACAAAGGAGTATTTCCATGATTACTTTTAATATTAACAGTTTCGCCATGTTCTAGCAACAATTTCACTTCGTTAATCTTGTTTTCTTTTATATAATCAAAAATATCGTTAGACATTGAATTTTGCTCCATAGTCAATTTCACATAGCATCCAACGTCGAAATATTAATAACGGGAAAGTTGGTGAATAACTCCATCGTGTTCTATTAGAACTTTTTTGTTTGACTGTTCAGTTTCTATTAAAAATTTTTCTAGCTTAATTGCGCGCCTAATAATAGTAGTGACTGGAACTTGTTCTAAATTTGCCTGAGCTTGTAAAAACTCAACTAAGTCGTTTGTTAAATTAAAAGTAACTGCGATGTTTTTCATTATTTGGGCACCTTAATTGTTGTTTTAGTTGTCGTATACATATCTTTTATTTTCTGTTTGGTGTTTTTTATTTTTAAAGAAATCTCTGCCAACTCGCGTTCGTGTTGTTTAAGCAACGCTTCCAATGTAGCAAGTTCTGAATTTAAACTGTTTAATTTTCTATCTTTGTTTAATTCCTTTGCCATTAATGATGGTTTATCTGAAGTAATCACAGATAATGGAATACAAAGAGATGTTTCTCTTTCTAAAACATCATCATAGTATGAGATTCTGAATATTTCTTCATCTTCTTCGATTTCCAATCCAGTTATATTGTGGCAGAAAATATGAACCCCATACTCAGACAGCACTTTTCTAAATTCTTTCCACCATGATTCAACATCTTGGTGATTATAGACCAGTTCGTCAATTGCAACAAGTGTCATGCTGTATAAATTGGAAGTCATTTACTTTCATTTGCCCTTTCGTGATCTAACAGCTTTTTTGTCGTTTCGCAGGCGTTGTGTGCTTCGACATAACTTCCCTGCAAAATTAAAATATGCGTATCTAGTACCTTTCCTTCTACCAGCGCAGATTTGAGAAGTTTTTGGGCATGTCTTTTTCTACGAATTAAATTCGCCATCATTTTTCTAGCAACTGAATTTTTGACATTATCGCACATTTTTTTCTCCTTAGTTATATATATTTTAACACAACAATAGCAAATGGTCAAGTATATTTATTTGCTATTTAGCAAGTCACGAAATTCATCTGGCAATAATACATTTTCAGTGTGATTGCGAAAGAATGGCGCAATTTGATGCGGAGAATATCCCGCTAACCCACATCCAATTTTTGTTACATTAAAAATAAGATGTTGATTTTCAGCAGCAAACTCTAAAAATCTAGTCACTGCAAGATGTATTTCTGTTAACGGCAATGTTTTGATATACTTGTCTTTTGTAGGAATGCCATAACTATTGCCTTGTAACCCTTCCCCTTGCCCGTATATCGCACCGTAATATCTCAATGCGGTTAATGCTGCACCTGCTCCATGTCGGCCAGCAAGGTTAGATCCAAAAACAAATATGTTAGTCATTTATTTAATCTCAATAGTTTTAATATAGTACCCACCGTTCGGATTTGGAACAGCAATTCGTTCTTTTAACGGAGGTTTCCCAAGATTATTAATCCTTTTGTTTAGTTCTTCGAGTTTTTCCATTGTTGTTTTTTGATTTTCATCATTTTTCTTGTTTGTATCTGTCATGGCCGGTCTTTCCTATTTCACATCCAAATGATCCACCAATCGTCTAGCATATCCGCTATTTCTTGTAACGCATACAAAATATCACCGTTGCAGCAATCCAATTCCCATTAACTTAAAATTTGATACGTTATGTTGTGATAGGCAATGCATATATCCACTCCGTTATCAATTTAGTATTTACAAGGTGTAATTACAGTTCATGGTCATACAAAACTCGTCTGGCACATTCCGCTGCGTTATGCGCTTCTGCCCATGTCGCGCTTGCAGCCATTGTCATTTTTTCTTTTATTTCTTGACTTGTGTATGTTCGATTTGACACTTCACGAAGACGCCGCTGCGCGCGACGTGATCGCCAAATTAAAGTGGCAACGATTTTTCTGGCCAAAGTGTTTTCACTTTCTTTGTTATCTATTTTCATTTTATCACTATCCATCGCAAGACCACGTCTCTTTAGGACATGGAGGATGTAAATCAACCGCAACATTAAGTCCGGATAACCAATTGGTACAATCTTCCAAATCTACACGAATGTCATATCTACCAACAACATTTGACTTGGCTAACCAAATATCGCCTAACCGTGAAGCACCAACCAAGTAATACCGTTTGCCGTTGTAGGTTGTCGATATCGTCTGAGCCATTAACCAAGAAACTATGGCATCTTGTGTAGTGAAAACAGCAGGACGAGTGAAAACATCCAAGTACGCATATGCCACATGGTTTCTATTTTCTTTGTTGGCTAAAAAGTCATAAACGTGCATTTTTCATTTACTTCCTTTGTTCGCGTGTTCTAACTTATACCGCTTAAACGCCAAATAGCTTTCTATGAAGCATCGTTTAAATTCTGGCAAACTTGCGTAGTGCGGGTTTTCGTAACCTCGTTTCCTGCTACATAATACAGCTTTTCGGTATATTACTAACGTTTTGTTAGCAAATTCGATTGCTGCTTCAGTTCCTCTTTGTTTTTCTATATATTCTAGCCGATCATATTCGCTCATTTTTTCACCTTTTAGTTTATTACCACCAACTACTGTATAGCACTGCGTATCCATCTTTGATGGCTTCACGGCTTGATGCAATCCACTGAATTGCATCAGCAATGTCCTCTTGATAGATTTCTTGTGATCCAAAGAAAAACCCTTCCGTTGGCGAAAGCGCATTGTTCTTAATATCACTTTCCATCCGATCAAAATCTTCTTCGAGAAGCCTAATAACGATACAATTAAATGATTGTTGTCCTCCACGTTCACGATAGAGTGCTTCCATCCATCCATGAAGTGCGTTGAATTTCCTCCAATACCAAAAATCACTATTGTATCCAGCAAGTTCTGCTCGTTTATCTATTACTGCACTTTTAACAGACAAATATCGTTGCCATTCTTCTTGGGTTTGTTCATATGTACCGCAAGGTTCAGTGACATTCATTGGGACTTGATTGATATAGACATTCAACAATGTATCAATGTTTATATCGATTAATGTATTTTCTAAACATGCTTTCTTAACGGTGTCTAAACTAACGGTGTATGAATACATATCTAAGCCCATTTTATTTCTCCGGTTTGTTTTGTATGGACAAAGTATAATGCGAAAAAACAAAAAAGTCAATAGATATATCTAACGATCTGCACCATATTTTGTCAACATGTCGGCAATTTTACTATAGCCCAAATCTTTAGCCATTTCGAATGGAGTTGCAGCTTCGTTATTTGGCACATTAACTGCGCTTGGGTTTGCTTTAATTATTTTTTTCGACACAACGTTCAAAGTTGTCATTTGAGTCATCTAATCCATACCACACGCAAAGGTTCATTGATTATTTCTGAAATTTTCATATTAAGTCCTTTTAATATCATTTGCGGTCTATCTTCTATCGGAACTTTAACAAAAAATGTGCAAAATCTTCATCGGTTTCAAAATCGAAAACGTATATAGCATTAAGATCATAACCAGAAATCCACGTACATTCTGCACAAACATGTTCACGCAAAAAACGCTCGACAGCGAACTCTTGTCCGCCATCGTCGTATATATTGTAATAGTATTCCATTTTTTCTTTAATTAACGCCTGTAACGCAGGAAACGAAACCGACAATACAATCATCGAAAACCTCCTTGGTTAGCTATTATCTGTGCATTCCAAATGATAATGTCTACGCTTATGCTCTGCTTTGCGATCTTTTGACCAATTTGATACTCGTTTCAAATAACCAATAATCCTAGTGGCGTAATCTATATTCTTAGAATCGCATTTTGGGCATTTTTGGTGCGTTGATTTGCTTATGTACTCACAATCGTTACACACTGTTACTCGCACATTTGTGCAAAAATAATTACATCCAGTTTTTGTAGCCAATCTAATAAGTTTAGTAAAACCGTCCAACGTTGTACGTGCTTGTAGATTAAGATGCAATGCGCTACCACCGTCTAAGTATTTATTAATTTTTTCTCCATGCAAAATAAATTTATCAACTATATTGATATTTTCATTCTCCACTGTGTATAAATATGAATTATAACAATTTCTACTTTCTGGCACAATCAGACCATCTTCTTTGTCCCATTTAAAGTTTTTGACTCCTAGATTTTCTGCAGGTACAAATTCAGTATTAATCATACATTTTGTTTCTTTTCTAAAATTTACATTTTCATCATAAATTATTTTTAAAGTATCTGCGATAAAATTAATATACCCATCATTGTTTCCAACTTCATATCCACTAAACTCTGCTGCTTCTACAATTCCGTTGATGCCAATGGTAACAAATTGTTTATCTACATTGATAAACCCTGCTGTATATACGGGTAGCATATCAGATAAAATATGGTCTTTGACGATTTCTTTATAACACAATTGAAACTTTTGAATCTTTTGCACAAGTTCTTTAAGATTGATATTTTTCTGAAATACCCTGTTCATGTTAATAGTGATTACACTGACCGATCCGGTTTGTACACCTCCTGCGCCCATAGAGTATGAAAATGTTCTGTCGCTGATTTCATTTCTCAATCTGCAACATGATGAGAGTGTGTCAGCACTATCACTACTGTAAATGAAAAATGAGTTGCCTTCTTCCAATTGCTTTGACAGCATGTACTCAAACTCACTATCGACTGGCAATGTAGTTTCTTTATCTTTAAGAAGAGCTGCAGTCACAACCGGAAAAGTCAAAATTGCCTTTGTGCGCTCAGTGTTGAACCAAGACAGAAAAAATTCTTGTAATTTTTTAATAGAATGATAATCTGGAGTATCAAAGGTATCAGGAAATACAAAACTTTCAAACAAGCTATCAAAATAAGGCTTATCATAAATCGTGATATTCCAAAAAATACTTTGGTTTCCACGTGCAACCGCTGGCTGGTTGATCGTATAAACCACTTGCTGAAATTCACCAATGATATAATCGCGATGTGTTTCTAAATAATCGGCACCAAAATCTTTACGTGCAAAATAATCAAAATATGCTAGGTATTCAACTGTTGCAACTGCTCCAGCAAATTGAGCAGCCACGATTTGCATAAGATTTAAGAAAATACCATTAAAACTTTTTAAATGCTTTGGTGCTTTACTTTCGCCACCTACTTTTTTCAAACCATCGATCAACAACGGATATAATGATATACTCACGCAATACGGCAGCAACGAAGTCTCATCGTGCTTGTAAATGACATGAGATTCCAATAAAGAAATATATTCGTCTGCCAATTCAGTAGAATATAAAGATTCTATTTTTTTATAAAGCAATTCCCGATTGATTTGAATGATGTCACCTTTTGATATTTCAGACATCAACGAAGTTAAACTTTTTTGAGAAACGTTGGCGTTTGAGTCAACTTTAGAACCACTTGCTGCATTTTCTGCTAATGCATAATCTTCCATAAATTTAATCTTTTGATGAACTTGTGTTTTTGATAATTTAACTAACGCCATTGTACAACCTCCGTTACTGTCTTGCGTATTTTTTCATTTATTATTTCCATTGTTTCTAAATCTATTAGCAATTGGTTAGAACTTTCAGATTCTAATCCACCTAATTCTTTACTATATTTTCCTATTTTAAGATATGTCAAATAGTCAGAGATACAACTTGGTATTTTTGATATGTCATCTTCTCCAGAATAAAGACATGTTTTTAGATTATTATTTTTTGCTATACACAATAGTTGGCTTAATTCTGATGGACACCATTCTCCGCCCATGAACAAAACGCATGTGATGTAATTTTTATAATTTTCTAAATCGAGTTGGTACTCTTCGACCGTTAATTCTTTTCCGTTTTTTGGATTCCATAGTTCCGGAGAATGACAACCATCGCACCTTTTTGAACACCCACTGATTGTGTAAGACAAAGAAATCTCGTCAGGTACTTCTAAAAGCACCACGTCTTTATAAGTGTATCGCATCGCTGAACCTCATTGAGTCTTTTATTATTTTTGTACCTGTCTTGAGTCTTTTAGGCCAAGGCACAAGTATATTTAGTTTTTTACTTATTATCTTTATTTTGTTTTTTATCTTAATTTGTATATCTCTAAATTTTCTTCGTTAAAAGTCGAACATACTTTATGATCAGGCAAATCCTGAAATGCCACGATTTTATCAAATTCGTAACCAAGAACATAATCGTCATCGATTCGCAAAATAACGGATTCATCCAGTTCTGAAAATTTCACAATTTGGATGCTATACTTGTGTGCCGAGTGATTGTTTGTTAATACCAGCGTGTAGAACATTCCTAGAATTTTTCCAAAATCGTCATATTTATTTTCATCGAGCAATTCCCACGGATTTGGTATAGACGATTTATCTTTGATTTTAAAATAATTATTAACAAACGGAGCAAAACTCCAAAAATTAAGAACGCTTTTCAATACATCTTCAAAACTTAACAAATCCAGCGATTCTCTAAAACTTCTCCACTCTTTGATTCTTAGTTCTGAAGATTTATTCCAAATATCACGCATGAATTATTCCTTATATTGTTGTTATATTTTAAGTATTTAAAAACGGAGTAATAGGCTGATATCCGTTTGGCAACACAGCCGATGTTTTGTTTGTCATATTTGAATTTCCCAAACTCAACGATGACGATGATATTGTAAACGATGCTGAGTTGCCAGATAAAGTGCTTTGGTAATTTACGTTGATTAAATTTCCTTGAAGTATTGGAGTTAATGTTATACCAATATCATTCGTTTCAAAATAATCTTCTTCATAAACTATATTTCCAAAATTAGGAAGAATTTTCAATGTACCATATCTTGTGTCTATTCCTCTCAATATGCTATAATTAATAGTCAAGGGAGATACATTATCAAACGACAAAAGACCAACATTTCCTGAAGAATTATCCAAAATAATATTGTTAAATCCACCTACGTTTAATTGTTGACCTAGTAACATTTTTCCATTTGGTAATATGGCAAAACTTAAAGTGTTATTTAAATTTACTGGAGAAACTGGATCGTTGATGCTTCTACTAAAGAAGTCCACACTATATGAATTATTTCCAGTAAAGTTTACAACCGGAGTGACTCCAGTTGTGCCTAAGTTATTTCCAACATTTTTAAAAGTGTTAAATGCACTAACTACATTTTGAACTCCGCCAATTGCATGCTCAGTTGTTATACCCTCTGCATAAATATTATCAAAAGTCGATGCCATTATTTTAAAATTAGTCCCGTAAGCATTGCCACTTATCGTGTTTAAATTTCCAGCAGATGTAGTGATTGTAGACGAAGTTGAAGTAAACGTATTTGATATAACCCACGTATTCGTGCCAGTTTGTTGCATTCCGTTAATAGGATAAGGAATTGCTTCTGGTGAAATGTTAACTGGATCTAAAAATCCTAATCCAAGCAATCCGCTTGGTCCATTGCTTGTTCCTGAGTTTTGTCCTAACGTCCACACGTTATTGTATGAATCTAATAACGCTGCTCCTGTTGGGCCAACCGACGCTGACACCCACGATGTTGAATTTCCTAATTGTGCATACACATTAGAATGGTATGGGCTTATACTGTAAGCAAGCTGCAACAAATCACCAGTATACCATGCAGTTCCATCATTTTTTATAGCAATTGCCAATGATTCACCAATTGATACGGTGGACACGTTTGAAATTCCTGGTATTTGCGTCAATGTTGTCAATACAGCAGATGCATTTCCAGTTCCCAATGGACTAACATAATAACCATTCGCGTTAGACAATGTACCAAGACCCCAAACATTTCCGGTTAAATCAACGGCAACGATTGCTTGATCTCCACAACTAACAGATTTCCAATTACTTGAAGTACCAATCTGAACTGGCTTTGTCATTCTCACATTCCCTGCCACAAACTCTGGTGCAAAATTTGTGTTACCGTATTGTATCATTCCCCATAATTCGTTAGTTGTGGTCACGCCAGCAAAAAATCCATTACCAACAGACACTTGTTTCCATTTATTTGTAGAATCTAAAACAACTGCAAATTTTTCAGTTTGTGCATTGTTTGGGTTAGTAATCCCAGTCATGTAATCTCTAGAAAACTTAGTAGTAACTAAATTCGAATTGGAATCGATATATGCCATAAACCCGAAATCAAAAACGTTTGTTGGTAAATGTGATATTGGATAATATTTTATATGTACCGAATCTGGCGAATAAAGAATAGAAGTTACAAAGTTCGTATCCGCTACACCACATCCTGCAAATGCACCTGCGATAAATGCCTCACCAGTTGAAGATAACACCACAGTGTTTTGATAAGAAATGTTATTATAATCATTAATTGTTCCTGTAGTCGATATCATCACTCCTTCTTTAATAACAATGGTAGAATTTGAACTTATCTCGGTTGGGGAAAGATAAACATTTGTCGTCAACACAGAACCATTCGAATAAGTCGATGTGTACACTGGGGTAGATGATGCTATAGTTCCGGTTATATGTTCAAACGTTCCAGTAGATAATGGCTCACCAGAATAAGAATTGTCTCCCCATCCCCACAAACTTCCATCTTGTTTTATAGCCACTCCACCTATCCCATTAATAGAAGCAGAAATATAACTACCTTGCGGTGCAGATGAAGTAATGGTTGTCGTTTTTGTTATAGTGTTTGTAGTATACATTACTGACAAGTTAACACCTTGGTATAAATTATCAAAATCAGATGCATCGATTAGTACATTGTCGACTGCAACATTCGCGGAAATACCAAAACTTTTACCGCCAAAATCACAATCAAAAAACTTCATCGATTCATTTGGTGCTACACTCGCAAAAAAGTTAATACACGATCCATTTGACGTTCCGGTTTGCTGCACTTGTGTGTTTCCTTTAAAACCAACCGATTTAAAATCTGATTTAGTTGCAGAATCAAATTGCAAAACGTCACCAGAACCATAATTTATAAGAGTTAATCCCTCAATAGCAATCCATCCAGGCATCACCATTGAGTTATTAGTTCCAATATTTCCACCAAATTGACCTTTTGCATCAGTCAACACAGCAGTTGGCAAATTTGGATTCATTTGCACAATAAAGGTATTGTTTTTTCCTGCACCACGAATTCTAACATAAGGCAATATTCTTATAAAATCTGAATTTAATACATACCATCCAGGAGCTAAATCAATAACTCTTCTAATTTCTGGATTGTTGTTCATTAATGAAATTTCATAACATTGGGTTATTGCAAAATTAAAATTAGTAGACATATCTTGACCGTTTGGCAAAATTGCAAAGTCTCTACCATTGGTCAAATCATCTAATTTTTCTTGAAGCGATCTCGATACCGTTGGGTTTCCTGTGCTTACTGTGTAACCATAATCAGTTCCTTGGTACGTATACACACCAAGCATTTCCATGATATTACTAATTTCTGTTAATATTTCAGTATTCCCTGGTATTGGTGAGTTTGGACCGTTCCCAATAAATAAACGCCTTTGATCATACGACCAACCAAATTCTCCACCAGAAAGCACTGGTAAATTTTCTTGAAGTCCCTGCCTTGTAGTAATTTGTGAAATTTGAGTAATTGCCATGCAAAAATCCTTATTGTCTATAACATGTATTTAGTGTTTATTTAATTTAAGATGATATTCTTCTACTTTATCTAACCACTTAGACGCATACGTTTCATAATGATCGTTTAAAGAAAACTGCAAATATTTACAATCTCTTGTCGACATCAATATAACACCGTGTTGAATATCTGTACCAAACATTTCATTATGTGCAATTGCATATGCAGCCAATTGGCATTTATAATCATCGACTGCTGCACTGTTTTCTAATTTTTCTTTGTTTGATTGTTTAAAGTCAATAATTGATAGTTTGCCATCCCAAATTCCAACCAAATCTGTAGTACCTGCATACAAAATATCATAATGCACTGCAACTTCAGAACCTATTATTTCTGACATATGAGGAATAAGACCTTGTTGGATTATAGTTTGTGCCATTGGATATGCTATTTTGTATACTAAGTTGGTACGTAGCGGTTTTTCTATACCAAGGCAATATTCTTCTAATAACTTATGAACCACTGTGCCAACATTTGCAGCTTCCGTTTTTATTTTTTCTGCAGTTTGTGTACCAACAGCTGCTATCCAATCATCTAATATTTTTTTACTTTCTTCTGATTTCGTGTTACTAAGTATTGTTGTTACAGACGGTGCATATCCATTTGGCGTGACATAGTGTCGATATCCGTTTATTTGTTCTCTAGCTAACTCCGGATAATCGAATTTCCTATTAAATGGTATTTTCAAAGGAATCTCCAAAAAATGTTATTATTGTTGTTGTTTAACGATTTCTTCTTGCGTCATTTGCCATTTTTCTTACGATGGATGGATTAGATGGTCGTATCGGTCTAAAATTATCATCAACTACGTCATCGCTAGATGGTGGAGTATATTTTTCGGAATTTTCAGAATCAGAGATATCGTTTTCGTCATTTAAAAACAAATCATCATCTGAGTCATCATGAGATATATCACGGTCGTCATCATCGAGCATATGATCGGAATCTTTTTCAAAATCTTCCATTTCGCCATTTTCATCATCGTTGGATATATCGCTATTGTCCAAAGGCATCTCGTCGTTAATATTAAGCACAGTATCGTCTTCGTCCACCGAAGAAATCATATTTTTTATAACAGGAACTTCTTTTGACATATATAATAATGTATCATATGTCATATAATCAAGACCTGCCTTTTTGATTAAATCCAATAGCGTGTCTGTTTTAAGAGATGCCTCGACATCAATGTCTTTTGCTCGATTTATCAAAAAAGAAAGAATGGAAGTTACAGTGTTTACTGCAAAAACATCTGCGCCTTCATCTCCAACCTCTTCCGATAAAATTTCGTTTATTCTCATTAAATTCCCCTGCTTCTGCGTCTTTCTGCCATTTTAGAAACAATCTTTTCTTTATTTTTTTCTTTTGCTGGCGGTTCATTGTTTGCAGAAAGATGATCGAGTTTAAACTTAATTTTGTTAACATCGATAGACGATACCAGATTTTTTATTTTATCAGATTCTCTATTAATTTTAATCAAATCTTTAAGCATAAACGGTTTACCAGACGAACGCATGACTTTATTTAAAAAAGCATTTGTGCTAACTTCAGAATGACCATCATTGATGAAAAGTTTGATAGCTCGCAACACCACAGGGACAAAAAGCGTTGAACTATAATCAATAGATTCTGTTTGACGTTCGCGTTCGCCTCTGCCCATTTCGTTATCGCCAGACTGACCGGCCAATGCAAAATCATCATCGTCTAATGTTTTTTTATGCTCTTTGCGTGATTCTTTTTCATCACCATCGGCTGAGTGTAAATCGCTGATATCATCCGAATCCGATTCGTCATCAAAATCATCTTCGCCACGTTCTGAGCGTTCATCATCCAACTCCAAGTCCCTGTCCACATCTTTATCAAATTTAGACTGAACATCAGGAGAAATAGTATCGTCCGTCAATGATCTAACTGTAACATCAACATCGTTTCTTGTTTTTTGTAATGTCCCCATTAGGTTTGTAAGCAAATCATTTGCCGATTTTTGAAAATTGTCAGCTTTATCGTTATCAAATTGTGATCTAATAGCATCGACCAAAGCTGGCATTTGTTCATTTTGTAACTTTCCACAATCTTGCAACATTTTTTGAATAGAATCGACTAAATCTTTTGCAGCTAAAATGGCTTCTGATTTACTAATGTCATCTTCTTTCAATTGCTTTCTACCTTCTGAAACTTTTTGCTTTTTGCTATTTTTATTGGTGATAATCCAATCATCGATTGCCTCTTTAAGCAAAAGCATCTCTAAAAACGTTTTGTTTTTTGATATTTTATGATAAGACGAAGATAGCCTAACTTCATTGATGGATTCTGATATATCGTTGGATATACGTAACGCTTTTTCCATTGTCAAATCTTTGAAATTTGTCTTTAACCCAGTTCTGCTTTCTATAATTTTTCCTAGTTTTTTATACTTAGGATTGTTCAAATCTGATAATTCCATGTTTATCCCCTTTGCGGTAATCTACTGATTGTATTTAGTAGATTATTAAAATTTTCTTTTACTCTGACATACCGATCAGATATCTCAGAGTCCACATCTTGTAATATATAAATTTTTTCTAATTTTTTTTCTTTTTTGATTTTTGCAGCAATAGTTTCTTTATTTTTTACAATTAAATGAAGCCTGTTTGCTGCATCTAAAAAATCACTTGCGTGTTTATACATTTTTCCATGCAACAATTCACAAAACAAAATAGCATGGTGCATGTTATCAAAATAACTATCAGTGTTTATAACATGCCAGCTGTCGCCTTCCTTCATAATATCAAACCCAAACACGATGACTTTATCATCTGAAATTTTAAAACAGTTTGGCGACACCTTGAATCTTAAATTTTTAATTTCAGATTCAGTCCACTTTTCCAAATATTCAATCATTGACTCTTCTGCGTATGATAATGTATTTTCCATTTTTCTTCACCTGTTTGATTAAATCTTTTTTATGCAAACTATACAAAACCTCAATTTCTCTTTCAGACAATTCTGATTTTTTAATACCATTACCTATCTTATTCAGTAATTCGTGTTCTTCGTTTGACATATAAACTCCAAACATAGGAGTTAATTCGATTATTTTCATTAAAATTGTCCTTAATCTGTAAAGCAAAAATGTATATTTTTTCTAATCCCTTCTGTCACAAACACAGGATTGTCAAAATTCACGGTTTCTTTTAATCCATCAGTGAATGGAATTTGTGAAAAATCCCGTTTCAAATAAAAGAAATCATCGTTATTATATTTATACAAATTATCAAAATCGTGAGAAAATTTAAACTTCCATACTAAATTGTTGCCACTATATTTAGCACCAAACATATTAGACGTGTCTATTTTTAGTATCGCTGATGATGTTATTAAATTTATCTGTGTTCTTAAATTGAGAGTCTGAACTACTATTTCCCAATTTCTTTCTTGTCGTCTAAAGTCAGAATCTGAAGATTTTTTCATCCAGTTGTGTGTGATATCCACTAATGTCCAACATTCTAATATTTGCATTTGTATTCTTCTGTTGGGTTAAAAAAGAACCAGAGGCAGGATACTTCGACTTATCCACCCTCTGGCCGTGTTTCGTTGAAAAAATTAAGCGAGCTTGAATCCTTCTACAGAAGCTACACTAACCAAAGCAAAGTTAAATGCATCAACCGGGATGGTTGGATCAGCTGCACGACTACCAATTGCCTGAATTGCTGCAGTCAACGCTGCATCAGACCAACCAGAACGTTCAGCCATCAAACTAATCTGTGTTCCATTGGTTGCATTTCCACCAGAAACATAATCGATCTGATAGCAAGTAACGGTTGCAGCAGCTTCGATAACACGAATAATCTGCTCAACTGCTCCGCCAACGCCCATTTCTGCAGTAAAATCAACAACCGATGAAGTTGTAATTTTGTACACTACAGGACGTTCTGTCAAGCCAGTGCTGATAATTGCACCAACTGGACCAGCAACTGTTCCAAGGGAACGATCCATGCTAACTACGCCTTGGCTATCGCCAGTATATCTTTCTACATTTGCCATAATAAATTCTCCTAATAAGTTAAAGCAATATTATAATTGCACAGATGTATTTAGCATTATAGTTTATTTATATATTGCTTTTTTGCGACTTTTTAAGCTATTTGTTGAAATTTGTTGCAGAAAAAGAATATCTATTAACTAACTTAACCGGACCGTTTTCGTCCGTAACTACATACCCTTCTCCACCTTTTCTGTTATCGACATATGCGCTAAGATCAGACTCGTCTTTGTTATCCAACAAATCAATGATCTCATTTTTGAGTTGCTGTATGTCGATAAACAAATCAAATATAATATCCACAATGCGTTTGTTATCTGTGATATAATCGTTGTATTTTACTTTTAATTTGTTAGTAATTCCAGCATTTTGGTACATCCACTGGATGAATCTTGATTCTAAGTTGGAATAATCCATTGTTTTTGTAAGAAAGTTAATGTAACCATAAAATACCAATGGTAGCTTTTCCAAACCGCTTGATTGAAGAGTTTCCTTATTAAAGAATAAATCAATATTCTTTTTATTTGTTTTGACTTTTTCTCTGATACGTTTTATTTTGTTAATATTTACATTTAAACGGCCATTTTGCTTCTTAATTTTTTTCTGTGTTAGTAAACACACATTAGTGTTATCAAGTAGCCCTGCATTATCAAATACAGGGTTTTCGGTTTTCGTTTTCAAATCATAAAAAGTGTGTACAGCAAATCCCATTTTCGATTTTAAAATTTCTTGCCCAAGGACAGACCGCGAATCAACTTTATACAACACAGTATTTGGTTTAAACAAAATATAATTTCCGTTTATTTTATATTTGTTTGGAAACCACATTACATCGCCTTTGACATAACCTCTAAAATTTTCAGGAACAATCGATTCTAACAGTGACCAACTTTGATTAATTTCACGCAAATATGGTCTTAACTTTTCCATTTTTTCATCAGTTGTTGCTCTACTCATTTTTCTAGAAATAAACTGATCGACCGACGTAAATCTACCATTGTATGTTTTTGCATAAAATCCAGATTTATCCGTACACACAAATTCGCCATTATCGTTTCTTCCAATATAAAGTGCAGGACTTCCATCAACTTTCATAGACAATGTATCTGCATCACCAAGAGCAATCTGTATTAAAAGTTTTAATGCCCGAAGTGCCCCTTCTCCTCCTTCAAAAAATAAAAGGTCTTCTAAGTGACAAATTCTAGCTTTTGATAATAGCGATTCTGGCATTTTTTAATTCACTCATGTTCGTTATCGGAATTGTACCATTCGTACTCGACCAAGTAAGAAACTAGATCGATTGGTTTAGAAAACAAAGAAGAAACTGTGTAATCACTCAACAACTGTTGTTGCATTTCGCCCATCAATAAAAATACTTTAATAAACGAATTTACCAAATTTGCCTTTTTTATGTCAATGGTTGACGATTCTTTTGATAAGTTATCAATGACAAAGTCTGCATACAGTTTACGAAATCTCAAAAACTTATTATACAACTTATTAAAGTTACTGTAAAGAGTGTACTCAACATATTTTTTCATAGAATCATCAATCTTCGATCTCGACGATTCATAATCCGGCAAATTCTTACGTTTTAAATAATCCTTAAACATGTTAATGTTATCAAAAATGTGGCTGTGCATGTCCCATAGTAACATGTTTGCTTCTTTAGCCAAAGTATCAGAAATTTTAGTATTAACAAACAACTTTCCATAATTAAAAGAAGGCAAAATGACAAGTCGTTTAATAGATGATATAAAATTCAAACAATTTTTTCCAGCAAGTGCAAAATTATCAAAATCTTTAGGGGCATCAGGCAACGGAGTCACTAGTTCTGCAGTTCTGTGTTTATCAAAATTTGGCACAACATCGTTGTCATGTGTCATATAGTTCAAATAATCATCATCGGATACATCCAGTTTGTTATAAAGGCCAACATCATCCTTATTTGAGCGCAAAGTGTTTCCGACAGAATTATCAATAGTGAACATATCTGCAACATCATGGTCTACACCGGCACCTTTTAAAACATTTGAAATAAATTCTTCGTATTCCACAATTAACGATTTGGCATTCAACTGTTTTCCATGTCTATTCATCTTTCCCACCCATTTGTGTTGTGCCTATACTTTCTTTTTTGAAATCTTATTAATAGTCCTGTTAAATTTAGAAAAGTTTTTACTCTTTATACTATTGATAAAATTTCTTTGCAATTCATCTGCATCTTCTTCAGAGTAATGATCATTTATAAAATTTATCAAATTGATTGCACTTTCTATAATATGTGACGCACGTGAACATACAATTTGATCTTTATCTTTAGATATAATCAAACTTTCTAATTCATCAAACATTGATCTTTTTTGCATAAACGTTACTCTGTTATGTATTTTGTATTTAGCGTTAATTTTCTTTTTTCATTTTTGACAAAAGTTTATCCAAGCTGGTCTTTTCCTTTTCAGTACTTGTTCTACTATCGTTTGAAGTTTTGTGATGTGAACTTATTTTATCTCGTTTTTCAGTTAGTTTGGTTTTCAGTTCATCCGTTGGGTTAGTAAACGAAGATTGTTTATTCAATACATTATTTGGGCTTAACGCAGACATGTCATCATCACCATCTTCTAAATCTGTAATACGTAAAGTATCGGTGTTTATTGCCAAATCGATTTTTGTGCCCTGTCCACCTGAATTTCTGGTTTTCAATGCTTGTAACTGATATCTACCCTTTTCTTTCATTGATTTTGTTGTAAAAATACCAAACACGTTATCCGCTGTATAAATTTTAGAAATACCACCTGCTATATGAGCATGATCTAATTCTACTTCATCAATTGCCGATCTTCCTAACTGACTTGCAGTTACTAACAGTATATTATTTTCTATAGACATGTTTCTTAATTCTTCCGACACCAACTTGTCACGCATGAACAAATTAGTAGGATCAATTTTAACAGAAGATGGCATCATCAAATCCAAATAATCAACCATAATAAAATCAAAAGTTTTTCCAGTTTGGATATGATACTCTTTAATAAACGACTTTAAATCTTTAGTCAGTGTTTGTGCAGGGAATGCCTTAATTTGCAATTGTCCCATTAATGCTTTTTTCATTTTAACTCGAATTGCCACATCTTCCAAGTTTGAAAAAATATCTCGCATAGGAACAGAAGTAATCATACTATCAATACGCATAGAACAATACTGTTCACTCAACTCCAATGTGATATATGCCCCGTTTAGACCCTTTTGCATCCAATTAACAGCCAAGTTCATTAAACACAAAGACTTACCAGATCCAGATGCACCAGAAAAAATATTTAACGTTCCGCGATCAAATCCGCCATACAAAACACGATCAAGAGCAGTCCATCCAGTACTTGTTTGTGAATTGTGCATTTTTATTTGCATTAGCCGTTCTAATGGGTTATTAAAGTAATCAATGCCAATATTTTTAATAAGACCAATCTGAACTGCTGCTTTAATCAAACCCTCAACTGGACCATAGTCTCCCTTATTAAGTAACTCGGCAGATTTTAAAATTGCTCTTTCTAATTCGCAGCTTTTTGTAAAATTCTCAAACGTTTCCAAAAACCAGTCTGAGTGTTCTTCTTTTCCATCGACAAACGGTTCAAAAATTACATCGGTTTCAGCTTCAATTTGAGCAATAGTAGGCAAAACACTATGTTTTGTTGCATACGTCTGGATATACTTTGCAGAATCACGCAAAGATGAAGCAAAATTCATAGGATTAAATATACCTTGCGTCCTTGCATACATCTCTGGTTGTGCCAAAATATACTCTAGCAGTTGTTTTTGTAATTTTTCAGAATATTGCTTCATTTATAAATTATGTCCTATTTTTTGTTGACATCAGTTTTATTTTTATTTTAATACTTAGTGGATTGTAATCCGCGTCTTTTATTACCGAATGCAAAGTAAACAATTTTCCATATTTAATAACAGCATCATTGGCATCCTTACATACTGTGCGCCAACAAGGAAAAGAAACTGCCCAATTTAATTCTAATGCTTTTTTGATTAACTTAATACCAGATTTATCCCAATCTGGTAAAACAATAACTTGTCTATTCAACGAGTTAATTATGTCTATTTGTTTTTGTGTTATATCCGCATTGAACACCGATACGCCATCAATTGACATTGCATCAAATTGACCTTCGCATACTATAACGTATTCCCAGTCGCTTTTTTGATTTTCGATATTAAAAACATATCCTTGTGCATCATATGTAATATATTTCTTAGCGTTGGTAAAGTTTGCAGTTTTTGACACTAACCTTGCCGAATGACCAACGGTATCGCCTTTCCACCTATAAGGTATAATAACTCTATTTTTATATATTCCAGATACCGGAGTCCATCTAAATTCATATTTGTCTATATCTATTTTTCTATCAAGAACATAATCTAGAATAGGAACAAACCCATCTGGAACTTCGTTGTTTTTTTCTATATAATCTAAAGTTTCTGTAAACGTCAAGCTATCTGGCAAATCTGCATGTTTAAAAGTGATTTTGTTTATATTTGGTATTTCTGGATGAGTGGTTTTATCTTCTTCCAATAAACCACTTTGTATTGCACGTTCTCGCTCTCTCATTGTTTCTAATAAAATTCTAGAAATCTCTGTTCTAGAAAAACCAAACCATTTAAGTAAATTTTTGAATTTAAACCCAACAACAAACCCATGCTTATATGAAGTCTTAAATCCACAATTAAAACAGTGCCAAGAAATACAATCATCCGATAGCGCCAAGCCACCTCGCCCTCGTTTGTCTTGAGTCTCGTGATTGTGAACGCAGCACACTGCATTGCCGGAATACCAACCATTATTTGATATTTTCACTTTTGTTTTTGTTTTCCAAACATTTACGATGTCGTTAAACAACGTTGTGATGTAACTCATGGCTATCCTTTGTTAAGACTATATTTAACATCGTAGCACAAATTGTCTACATTAAAAAGCATTTTGGTTGTGACGAGTTATCGGTTTAGCGATATAGCACCTGCGTGACATTTCCTGCTATAGCTGTTACAACAAACCTAGACGAACTATATATACCAGACCAACTAATGGCTGTGGTATTTGATATAGCGTTACATGACAAATATGCAACATTCGCCCATGATGAACTAACATTGCTATTTGCTGCTGCACCTAAACTTACTGGGTTTAGATCCAAAGTAGATTGCACAACTATATTACCAGTAAACGAATTTAAATAAAATGCAGCAGTATGTGTCGTTTGTGGCGTAACCGTTGGATAATCAAATATAACTTCACTACTTACTACTTGTGCATTTACATTTGCACCAGGAACACTATAATACGTACTAGTTATCGAAAATGGTATGGCGGTTGTTACTATTTCCGTGTTTGCTATTTTTGCATAATTAATCGGATAGTACAGCTGTGTTATATTATCTAACAACGGAGTAGTATTAGAATTTGTACTATAATTGACTATGTTAACGCCAGTTTGCCCTACCAAATTACCAGAAGTATTTCCCATAATTGGCCCTGGCATTGTTACTACTTGACTAGGCTGAAATTGAGGATATGCATCGCCAACAACTTCAATCGTGCCGTTTACTTCATAGTTATCACCAGTATATAAAACAAACTGTTGCAATGTAGTTAAATTAGTAGCAACCAAACTATAAAAGTAATATTGTTTTGGCAAACTCATTATATCATACTGACCAACTGTTACGGTAGTAACACCAGTATTTGCATTAACCACGTTAGCAATTGTTGCAAATGGAATAGACCCTTCATCTTTATCTATAAGATTGAATACCAATTGATATCCAGTTATATTAATGTTTTTTAAATCTTGATTTTGTATATAAACAGAAATCGTGTTATCTATTCCACGATATAGCTTGAGATTTCTTTGGTACACTGGTATATTCCTCACTTGAATTGTCGGATCTAAAATCATATATGCTGTAATTTCAGATGGATAATAATATACAGAAGTAAATTGCATGTATCGACTCCGTTTGTCTTTCTGTATTTAGTGTTTAAGAAATTTAAATAGAAGAAGTGCAGTGTGCCCTTCTTCTATTATTCGAGAAGTGTATTAAGATGTTTTAATAATAAACAGCACACGGACACCAATATCAGGTCGCACATCATTGGCAGGAATATAACCAATTGCCGTTTCGTTTGTTTTAACATCATTGATCATAGCTTCTTCTGTTTGGACGTACTGTGGCGGAGATGCTTGCCCAGTCACCATCATTTTAGTCCAGTAGCCTGTTGCCTGAAGACCGGACATGCCAGTTAATGCCACATAAAAGCTATTTCGTAATCTACTGTTTGCCGATATATCCAATGGCAATGCAACGCTGGAATCTCCAACAACCATCGTTCTTCCTGTATATAAATCTTTTACATTTCTATAAGTAAAATTGCTCAGTTTGCTATTTTGTGACACAATCACTGCAATGTCTGCGCTTGCGATTGCACTTGTTAATAGCAAAACCGTAAACAAAACAAAATAATTAATTAGTTTTTTCATTATTATTCTCCTATTAGTAAATCCAGTCAACTGCAACCGCATAAACATTTACTCCGTTTGGGTTTGGTACTACACCATTGTAAGTATCCCAAACTGCGTATGCAGCGCCAAATACTTTTACTCTATCGTACTCTGCCTTTAAATCAAAATGCTCATTGATTGTATATTTTGCACCAACACTTAATGTTCGCTGATTCTCTTGCGTTTTATCAAAATAATCATTCATAATCATCGAAGCAATGCCTTGAACAATCGCTGGCGAAGTGGCCGGTGGATTTAAAGTATATTCAAGTCTGGTTGGTCTAACTTCGGACGCTGTGCCGTATAGTAACAAAGGACGACCATTAACCATAAAATATTTTCCTGCGGTCACATAACCAGCTTCTTTGTTTGGTTTTGCCAAACTTTGATACATGGTTCTGGTTGCCTCAGACATAAAGAACCAATTCCCATCATCATACGTTACATTTGCGTCATAAAACTGAGTCCATGTGTTTTGGAATAAAGCCTCACTACCCAAAGTTCCAAACCGTGGATCGTATGGGGCGAACGCCTGTGCTTGCGTAAGAATCGTGTTTAATCCGGCAAGCGGGGCACGATCAATTGTGTTTACTGCGGAAAACCTAACCGTCCATTTATCATCTTTCCATCCCGTAGTGAATCCGGTAACTGGACTAAAATTAATCGTAGTAGCCAATGCCGGAAGACCTTGATCATGCAAAAAATAATCTGGTTTTGCTCGCATGAAGTATGGCTTAAATGTAAAAATACCATCGCCAATATCATGCGTGATTGTAAGATCGATGCCATCCATACTATAAATAGGCATGAATCCATATACTTCTACAGGTGGACGTATCCAAGGATAAGTATAACCAACGTTTTGCTGATCGGTTACTGCAAATAAATCTGCACCAACTCGACCTACTCGCACATATAGGTTATTATTGACAATATATTTCAAATACAACCATTGTAGATTACTGTTGACATCTTCCATTGCACGCTTTGCATAAGTGCCTTGTATAGTTGCACTCAACTTTGGTGAAATATGCACATCGATTTGTGCGCCAACACGCGAATCAGTTACCAAAGGATTTCCACCTTTCATTGCTCCGCCAGTCTGTCCAGCATCGCGCAAAAAACCAACGGTGGGCTGAGAAGTAGTAGTCCCTGCCAATGTTCCAAAAGTATGGAAATCGATCAAATCTCTACCATCCGCAAAAGCATAATTTGTGATAACTGACAATACCACAAACGATGCCACAACAAACAAAAATGCTTGGCACATTTTTACTATATTCATGTTTTATCTCCATTATTATTAATATTGTTAAAATTTGAAAAATACAAAAATAACACTCCGCCATAATACTGTACACAGCACATCAAGTCAAGAACAAAAAATACCAAAAATAAATTTAACTAAATACCTTTAACATAGCTTAAAAATAAAGTAAGCTACCAACTTATAGGAACACTAACAGATGACACAAGAAAACTACAATAAACTTTTAACATCTTATCCGATGATTACGTTTTTGACGTATGCCAATAAAGATTATATCGGAGTCTTGCAATTTTGCGACGATCAAGTGACAACCTTTTATGATTTTGGGTTATTAACCAACACTGAAGATAAAGTAAAATTTTTATCTCTTGCTGAAGAGTGGTGGTGGCAATCCAATAGAAAAATACCAATAAACATTTTTCTAAAGAAAGACTGGGAATGTTTTTCGCACACTCTTAAAGCATTCAATACTAAAGAAGTCGTTATCAATTTTGGTCACAAGATAACGCTAAAAGATATGTTGCATAAAAGAAAAAAGAAATTGATTTTGGTTAAGAAAATTTAGAAGAAAGATTCGATTGCTTTTCTAACAAATTCATATGAAGTGCCACCAAATGGCTATACGCCACCGAATGCGATTTTTTAAACGCATAGCTACCATCAGTTGGTTGATCCCATACTGTTTTTGCTATATCTTTCCAAGTTTGATTTTGTAAATGTTTTTTACCAGGTCTAATGATCGCCAAAAACATGGCCATGCGAGGTATACTATCTAAAGGTTCTAATAATTTTTTATATACATCATAGTGATTTGAAATATGAATAACCTTCTTGAAAAAATCTTCATTTTGCAAATTATCCCAATTTGGCTCAACCATCAAAGATGACATCTCTTCTTCTGTTTTGATATCGTTGTAGATAGAAACATTCAAAATATCGAATTTAAAATATCCCCTTGATTCGGCATTTTTGTAATCTATAGTTGATTGTTTTTTTGAATTTTTTGGAATATCATGAAAGTATACTCCGGAATTGTGCTTTTTAATATGTCCGTCTTCAGATATAATACTGGCATTTACATGCTTGAAATGTTCAAGCAATAAATCTCTATTTGCCACATCGATGTCGATGTCAAAGTTAACACGCTGGTTTGTCATTGTAAATCGCCAAATTCTATTAAGAAAGAAACCAAATCTGCATAGCTTTCAAATTTAATTTTTGAATTATGCCCTCGCTGATCCGACAAAAATAAAATATTAAGGTTATCTCTTGCCCAATCAGCCATTTTTACATGTTCTATTACTTTTACAAATTTTTGTTCTTTTAGATAAGCCTCGTTGATTTTGTTCATAACAACATGGTATTCTTCTGTTCCCAAAGAAATAAGCACAGCCATAGTTCCACCTTTTTGTTTTTAAAAATATATTAGCATGCCAATTAAAGACCACCGTCTTTCAAAATAGTTCTTATATTTGCTACGTCCGTATGGTATTTAGAAAACAAATTAGACCAGTATTCTGGATCAATGATCGCCATTACGTCTTTTGATTCACACTGAACCAACAACGACAAAGCGTTTATTCCAGAATCGCAACAGTATAACAACCAAGGGCTAACCCTTCCACTAACTATCATATTTCTTATATCTTTTTCAGTAAAAGATGTCAAAATTTCATTTAGTTCTTTATTTTGTTCTTCTGCTATTGATTCCAAACTACGCAAACTTCTCTCAATTGCATCAAATGCATCTTCTGATTTGGTATGTTCTGCCACAAATTTTTCAAAAGTAGATTCTTTTGTCCAGTAATCTAACCTTATTTGCTGTTGAATTAAAAAATCAATATACTCGATACTTAAAGTTGTTCTGTATTGGACTAATAACTGTCCTACCTTTACCAGACTTGAATAGATTTTCGATTTTATAAACTCATCATAAGTGGCCGTTGGTTTATTGTATATTTTCTTAAAAGCATAATGTGCTATCTTTACGCCTTTGTCATCTTTTTGATTTAATCGTCTCCTTGGTTCACAAGGATGGACTTTCAACGTGCTTTTTGCACTAAATAACTTATTACAAAGTTCACATTTAAATTTTTCTTTTTTGATGGTATGCGACGATGCTACACCATCAACAATGACATCAGCAGGTATTAACTCCCTAGTTCCTTTTTTATTTGTTCTTTTGACATTCCCATTTGTTCTGCCAACGCTCGCCATTCGCTCACCTCTGGATTTATACTTTCTAACACTTTTGCTTCTTGCAATGAAATATCTGGATATATACTCATTGCAAATTTCTGTATCTTTGTCTGCCCTTCGTTACTTTTTGCCTTTATCCACTGATGCTGTTGTTTGCCCAATCCAGGGGATATAACAGTCAACGTTAACCAATTGAGTTTATCATGAATTTTTGGAATTTGAAAATAATTTTTGTTTAATTTTTCATTGGTTGACAACAAATAATAAGCCTGAATTTCAGGAGAACCAGTTACTGAAGATGCCCAACGATTTAGCACAAAGGTGGATATAGATTTACGATCTTCATCTGATAGCTCATCATAATATGCTCTGTCTTTTAAATCGATTGCTGCCATTTCTTCATTTAAAGAAAGTTTTCGTGACATATTTTATTAACTCCTTAGCTATAGCAACATTACTTATTTGATTTACGTTTAGCTGAAATGTATCGCCAATAATATCTTCAAAAGTAGCATATTGGTCGTGTATCATTATTTCATACACATCTCCACAACCAAATTTTGACTTTACAAAAATAGATCTATGATATATCTTTTCGAATATAACAATTTTATCATCGAATATAACAGGAAAAAAAGCAAACAATTCTTCCCAATTGTAATATTTAACGTCTTGGTCAGGATAGTGACTGATGTCATCAAAAAAATCAAATGGCGAAATATATTCAGAATTGGTTATTATATTTTTTAACTTAATAGGAATACGCACATTGCTCACCACGCCTTTGTATAATCCACAATACTACCATACTTAGTCACTTCTTTAACAAAATAAACACATCTTGGTTTTTCCTTTTCTTCCAATGGCACACACAAAATTTGTCCACTCTTTAGTCTTGGCGAAAACCACGTAACATCTTGGTATATATCCACAATTTCGATTGTTTTAAATTCTGGAGAAAAACTACTCAGTGGGTTAAACATAAAACTATGAAACCCCCTATCGTTAACCTGCATGATAGGGATTATTTCCAAATCTCCAGACTCTGGCGATCCTATTAATATCTGCCAATCGATAGGCATTTTTACATGACAACCATCAATTTTTAAAACAACAGCAGCAGAGTTAAAACTTTCCAAAAAAATCATAGGAACGAAAAAATAATCAACGTTCTTTGGATCGCTATTATCCAAAACACCAAAATGTATATCATCCACCTGCGTGGGCACTTGTGCCATGTCAATTGATTTATTTTCTACTGTCAATATTCTCATCAGATTTGTTTCCTTTTTGTTGTTTTGGAATAAACTTATACTCGACTCTGTGCAATTCTTTTTTTACACCAAACGATCCATTCTTTAGTTTACCAGGAAAAGCAATAAAAACCCTACGAGCCATTATTTTTTTAAACCAAGCAATAGTGCCATTTATTTTTACTGGTAGCCAAGCAAACTTAGGTTTCCATTCTTCATATAGTACACGTGTTGTTGCTTTTTTTGCAACCATTTTAGTCACCTCGCTGTAATAATTTTGTAATTTTTGTAATAACTATTTTTCCCAATCGATTTTTTGAATATCAAACGGGTAATTTGCTTCTTTATAATATTTTTTTCTTTCTGTTAGTTGTTTTTTTGCAAATTTGCACGTGGACGTTATATCGTAAATATCGACAAAGTCTTTTACTTTTCCACGACGTAATCCTCTACCAATCGATTGAATCACTCTAACAAACGATTTGCCTGGTTCTAACAACACCAAATTATAAATATCAGGAATGTCAATACCAACCGCTGCTATACCATACGTACATATAAGAATCTTATCATCTCGTTCCGCAACTTCATCATAGTGTTCTTTTCTTACCGAAGATTTTGTATCGCCATTCAAAAATACAGAATTTTCAATAAGAGAACTCAAAAGCGTACCTGCGCCAATCCGATCAACTAATACCAACGTATTTCCACTGCTCGCAATATTTGCAATCATAGACGCAATATACGTCAATCGTTGTTTATTTTCTATTAAATATTCTATTTCTACTGGCCACGTCTTATGTTCTCTATAGTCAATTAACTGTTTTACATGAATATGGCAATTCGATAACACGTTTTTATCTTGTAATTCAGATGCTGCTATAGATCCAACAACTTCGCCAATAGAACACCTAATCGATTCCGATGCAAATTTATCCTTTGGTATAGTTCCAGTAAACCCCCATCTGATAGGTATTTTTCCAAATGTTTTAGTAAGCAAATCAAGAAGAACCGTTGCCTTTGCGGTATGGCAATTCTTTACCACATAGCCACCATCAATGATATAATTGTGATTGTTCTTAATATGCAAATTGTACACTTCCAATGTTTTCTTAATATGCGTTTTTAATTTTAATCTGCGTAAACTAAACAACGAAGGGGAATGAATATTCTTCAACAAATGATCAGATGTCAAGTCTTTTGCTTTTATCCAATTGCCGTTTTGTAACAAAAACTCATGATTTTCCGTCACCTTTATTTCTTCTTCGATGCCTTCGCCATTTTCAAAAACTAATTTTAACATTTGCTCTTGTTCTGTTTTTCTTAAATTTACATGGACTTTTACAACAGTGTCTACTTTGTACATACCAGACAAACAGTTAAAATTAATAACAGAATCGCCACTTTTCAAAGAAGCAATTGGAACATTGCCGTTTGGTGTAAGCACTTTAGTGTCAGGAGAAAAGCACTCATCGACCATGAGACATGTCATACCATCCAATACGGTTTCTATGGTTTCCGGATTGTTTTTTACTGCAGAATTTAAACTTTGCCAAGTACAAATTAAATGCCTATTTGTTATATTTTTTTCCATTCCGTAAAAAATCCCTACATCCAAAGATAAATACTTATAATACCTTTCTGTTTGTTTAACCAAGTCTTTGCTAGGAACAATAATCATACTTCTACCATATTGATCTACCATTTCTGCCAGTGTAGCCGATATAATAGTTTTTCCGGCACCTGTTGCCAAAATTTGTACACTTTGTGTGTTTTGCGTGAAATCATTAATAGCAGAAACTTGGTAATCTCGCAAAGTTATAGGATTCCCTGCGTTATTATGATCTTCACCCCATACATATTTTTGTAAATAATTTTCATCAATGAGTTTAAAATCAAAACTACTATGACTTCTTTTATCGATAAGCTCAATGCTTGACAAGTCTATATGTTTTCTTTCTTCTAAGTATTCCAATACTTCTGGCAATATATTTAAATAAGTAAAACCTCCGATAGTAAAAAAATCTTTACATCCATCCCAACGTCCTAATTTTACTAAAGGCATATATTTTGCACCTGGAATTTGATATTTGAATTTTGCTGCCAATTCTTTTCTCGTAACAGCATCCAACCCATCAAACTTACAAGTCACTTCAGAATCAATCGTAAGCCTTAATTGCATTTTTGTCCCCTAACACACAAATACCACTAAATTAACGCACCTGTTTTTAAATGAATAACTTTTGCAGGTAATTTTTTCCTAAGAATATCGTAATAATCATCGCCATTGTTGCCAGTAAATCTAAAATAAGCAGGATTTACACTATATATGGTCATGTCCCGTATATTCATACCAGAAGTGCTTATAAGTGCACCTATAGATTCGCTTGTTATTTCATGATGATAAAATATATCTGGACGATCCCCAACATATAACAATATTGGCGTTTTTTCAGAATAAGAATTATACGATATTTTATTAAAATAATCAACAGACAATTTTGACTTTACATTTGCACTTATAGTTTTAGAACAAATTATTATTTTTTGGTCTGGTCTAATCATTTTTAATGAAAAATCTATTGCCGTTTTTAGTTCACCATAAGTTAATAAAGTTTGCAAGTTATCAACATTGCTTGTTGCACATTTTATTTCTGCCGTTTTGTATTTAGCAGATATTTTTTCGTCTATGGTATATGAAAAATTCCCACTATTCCATACTAACGATTCTTCGCTTGTTATATTGTTTTCTTTTAGGTAGTTAATCAATGAGTCTTCGGCATTTTCTAAGAAAAAATCACCATTATCTTGTTTTAGACAAATAGAAAAATCAATGTTTTCCATATCTTCTACTTTTTTATACGCATCTAATATTTCATCTGATATTTTTAATTTAAGCATATTAGCAACGCCAACACAAAATACCAAATTTGCAACGGTTGCGCTAAGTTCCCAACACCTAGCAACTGGATTCCATTCTCCTATCCCAACATAATCCTTTTGCTTTACGTAAGTTTTTACAAGCTCGACTGCATCTACTTTGTAATCGAAATACAGTCTAAGAACTTCATGACCAGTGTCCGTTTCTTCTAACGTCAATGAACGATTATGCTTACTTTCCAATGTATGACTTTTAAAAACAAGCGTTTTTTCATCGAAAGTTATGCCATTTTCAAACAGTTGTTTCTTTATAGACGTAATCATATAAATGATTTTTGATTTTTGTTTTTTTGTCAAACCAACATTGCCATTATAGCAAAATTTATTAAAAATATCTTCAATGAATAAAAAATCTTTATCTGTGAAATTAATAAGGTTTGGTATTTTGTGTTTGTTGAACAGTATAGAGGGATTAAAAGGCAAATTTGACAAATAAATAGGTCTTTTTTTATCACCAAACGCTTCACAGATTAAATCTTCAACACAAGTAAAATGCATTGTATATTTCCTCATTTTTGTTATTCTAAGGATAAATGATCGGTATATACCGATCATTTTCAACTACACCACAATTGTTACTTCACGATAGTGATTTTAGCAAATTCTTTCCAATCGCGTGGAAAACTTTTTCTAAGATCGGCAATTTTCAACGCTGTTCGTAAACTAACTTCACGCAGCCTATCGCTGTTTTCGAAAAGAAAATCAATGATTTCATTTTCTTCATAATTTGAAAAATGATGATCAACAAACAATTCATTGCGGTCGGCAATTTGCTTAATACGCAACAACTTTTCACGCGTTGAATCGATAGTCAAATCAATATAATGACACCGAGATTCCAAAGCAGCAATATGTTCTCTAAGTTTTGCGCTTTTTGTATTTTCAAGTTTCATGTTGGTAATGAAAACAATACTACCCTTAAAATCAAACGATGTCGGGATATCTGCATTTCTAAGAGCATGTGATTCGCTATTCCAACAAATTCTACGACGTTTGCTGGTATCTAATGCTGCTTTTAGCAAATTCAACGCCAAGTCAGATTGAAACACACTGTCGCAGTCATCAAACACCAACACAGAATTTTCATCGCTATAATCATACAGTGTTTTGTATAATCCAATTTCAGTCATTGCGCCTTTTGCAATATAATGACTAATCTGTCGATTATTCTTCCAATTATTTTGTTCAATTTCACGTTCAACAATATAGCTCTTGCCGATTCCTGCTGGACCAGTTACGATAACTGCTCGAATTGTTCCGTCACATACCGCCTTTGCCATATGTTGCAAAATCCTAAACCGAGTATCAAGACGTTCCATAATTTCTTCATCAGTCTCTTCGACATCTTCAACAATGTCAACACGGCTGGCATTGTGGGAAACCATGACATTTTTAATAGAACTTGTATCTTGTTCCAAGAACTCTTCTGCGGAAGCACCAACAACATCGCTTTCCGATTTTACATTAATACGAATTTTATTATACATCTCACCAAACACATGAGATCCGTTTACAGTAACAAAGTTACTTATTTTACCTTCAGTATAACCTTTAATCAACGGAAACACAGTATCGATTACGTTAATTTCGCGGTTGTTTACTACTCTAACTCCGTTGATAATCCGAACAAATGTGCTACTCATTGTAAATCCCCTTGTTTGTTAAAGTAAAAACATTATAACAGACACTTAGAGAAAACGCAAGAGTTTTTAAAACTTAAAAATTTTTCAAAGCAAACAATGCAAGTTGGCCAGAATCGAAACAAACAGATACCACCCAATCAGTGGGTCTACTGTCAGTGTTTAAAACAACCACACTGTCAGTTTCGAATATTTTCTTTAAATTTTCTTCAAACTGAACAAAATTTCCAGATAAGTAAGGAGTGACATTTTGTATTTCTTTCATGTATACACTTTGTATATATGTTTGTTTGCCATTTATTAAAAATTCCATAACCACCTCGTATTTGATCAATGTGTTGTGGACAAAATCATTTTCCCATTCAATGAAATATTTGCAAAACCGATACTTCCATAGCTTTGCGTGGTACCAACTGCTTTAATATCCAATAATGCCAATTGTGCAATTGTTTCATGCAATTGCACAATTGTAGAATTTCCGTTACTTGGTGTTATCGTGGAATTGTCCACTACGCCATTTTCAACCACAGTGTACTCTATTGGCAAAAACTGAGACAAATAAGAAAATAAAAAATCTGGTTGAATATTTTTTGGATTGGGAATTTGCGATAACGATCCAAAACTATTCTGTTTTTGTTGGTTATTATTCGGTGTGGTGTTGATAACAATTGAATTTCTACCAACAACTGCACCCATGTCAGAATCCGTCATTGCTTCTAAAGCAAAAGAACAAACAGACATAGAAACAATTATAGAAAAAATAATATTTTTAAGGTTCACAGTAAAATCTCCTATACGCGAACATCTATATTTAACCCAAGCAAAGGGTAATTATATACATCTTCAACTTTATTGTCAATAGTCCTTTCAAGATATGAGTTCCAATTTATTTTTTTATCTTCTAGTTTTTTATCTTCTAGTTTTTTATCTTCTAGTTTGTTATATTCTTTTTCTTCTTTTATTTTTCTTTCTAATTCTTTGTTTATTTCATTAACGTCAGAATCATTGGACAAGCAGTATTCTGGAACAATAAATTTCGGATGTTTGTACTGCAAATGTATATAAGTTTTTATAGCACTATTCACGTTCATCTTTTTTTTCCGCAACCAAGCGAATCGGCATGTTCTACAGAAATCACCGAAGTGAATCTAAAACTTCTCCACTCATTGATGTCTGTACAAAACACACAAATAGTTTCTGAAGATTGTTTTCTTTCTTTTTTTGGTTTTGTATCATTTTGATTAACTTCTACTTTTGGAATTTTTGTCTCATCCAGCGTACAAATTAAAGTTCTAACCTCATTGTTTACTTTTAAAAAAGTAATAGACAATTCTTCAGTTTTAAGGCGATTTAACAAATCTTCTTTTGTCATATCTTAATCATCCGTTTCATCTGATCCAGCCTTTTGCAAAAGCCAAGTTCTTAAAAACTTAAACATTTTTCTTTCTGATTCGAAAATATATTCTTTTGAATCACCATCTGTTGTGTTGAGCATAACAACAAACCCATTTGCAACTCTGCGAACTTCTAGATTATCTAACATTTTTATTTCTCCTAAAAAGAGTGGGGCAAATGCATTTGCCCCACTTGTGATTAAAGCCAACTAAACAAAGAATTTAAAGCGTTTGTTACCGATGACACCACTGTTGTCAGCAAAGACGTAGATGGTTTAGTGGTAGATATAATTTCTGGATTAAGTGCAGCACCCAATCTTAGATTATCAAACACTGTAATATCCAACATACCAACATAATTTTCCACCATGTGATTTGCCAATGGATCATTTGGCATGTATCTAGGCGGATTCAATGTCGCAAGCTCTGCAGGATTTACGATTTCGATATCAGGCAATGCCACATAACCTGCATCTGATGGTGGCAACTTTGGAACCAAATCTGTATAATTATTTACCACATATCTACTCAAATTGGCAAGAGATGCTGCATAATTTACATATGTTTGATCTCCAGTCATTGGCGATGCCAATGCAAACAATTCAACCAATTTTGGATTGACTTTTGCTGCCAAATCTACTGCAAAATAAGTAGCAACTGCAGAACCAAGACTATGCCCAATTACACCATACGAAGGTGCATTTTGACTTGAAACAAAATCAACCAACGATTGCCCGTTTACCTTTAAAGATTGATAAACGTAGTTAAATCCATCTTCTACACGGCCATGACCAGTTGGTGATGACACCATATTAAAAGTCGCGTCTTGAATCCATTCAACTGCCCTGATAGTTCCACGGATAACTGTATAAATGATATTTGTTCCTGCTTCTTTTAATACCCATCCAAAAAACACCGATGGTTGATCGCCAAGTTTTGTTCCATCGCCGACAATTGTTCCAACCAACGAATAACTTGGGAATAAATTTGTTGGAAAAGGAATTTCTGTTGCTGTGGTATTTGGGAAAAACAAATTTTCAGCCAATCCAGCAAAATAACCCAATGATGCGATATCGCCATTTGTACGTGTCATATAACTCTCCTTAATGATTATCTAACGTGCAATCGTTGATCAACGATTGCTCATATTTAGCCCAAGCAGTGTTAGTCTATACCTTGATTTTGTCTGCGTATGGAATCTCACTTAACAATATATTCATCTAGATCGG
>JAEHJW020007431.1_pt1 | contig 32358 bp, 34 predicted proteins | sample 9271431 | NCBI WGS metagenome assembly JAEHJW02 | reverse complement strand
ACACCTGTTGAATGCTGGCTCCGGAGCCCGCGATCCTTGGCTGCAGGCGCTGAAGCATCCGAGCGATCTGGTCCGCGCCGACGCCGAGCTGTGCCTGTGCGTCGAAGAAGGCCGTCGCGTCCGACGCCGCCGAGCGCGTCGTCTGCTTGTAGACCAGCAGCGTGTCCACGATGCTCTTCATGGCCGCCGTGAGGGAGATGTGTGACGACTCGGCGAGGTTCTGCGCAGCTACGAGAACCTTCGAGGCGTCGGCCGTGGAGAGCGTCTGACCGGTGACGCGCTCCAGCTCGCCTGCGACCGGTGCGAGCGCTGCGGCCATCGCATTTGCATTGCTCGTCATGCCGATGGCGGTCTGCTCGATGGCCGTCCCCATGCCCTGCGTCGCATTCGCCGTCAGGTGGGCATTGGCCTCGATCTGTCGGAGCGAGTCCTGGTAGTGCGTGGCCTGATCGATGCCGTACGCCAGCGCGCCCGCCGCCGCCACGCCCACCGCCCCGGCCACGAGGGTCAGCGCGCCGCGAGCCGAGGCTGCCGCCCCCTCGATGCCGTGCAGGGAGCTGGTGATCTGGCTCAGGATGGCGCTCGCGGCGTTGCGGGCGCCGATGGCCATCTCGACGGTGATGCTCTCGGACTCGTCGGCCAGTGACTACCTCAACATACCGATTGCCAATGCGCTCGCCCTCAGCGTCGCCCGCGCTGGCTCCCCGCCTCGCGCTGCGCCTCGCGCGAGGCGCGTGCCTGCGCCTCGGCTACCTCGGCGGCCTCGAACGCCGCCACGGCGTCGAGGATGATCTCCCACCGCCGGACCTTGCTCTCCGGCCATTCTCCCAGCGACTCGTGCGTCATGGGGACGCCCAGCTCGCGCCAGAACTTGCGGGCCTGCACGTACTCCGCGACGTCAGCGGGAACGGGCCTTCGGCGCTTGAGCGCCAGCACCAGCCGTGCCCGGAAAGCGGTCGGCGTCGGCCTGCTCCTTCCGCGCCTCCGACCGCTGGCGGCGCACGCCCTCGATGCCTGCCAGCACCTTGTCGAACACGTCGACCTCGGGGAGCAGGCGGACGGCCGCGTAGCGCGCCGCGTCCGGCCCCGTGCCGGGGCGTACCGTCCCGAGCGGGATCGGCTGGTTGTTCTCGTCGGTGAGGTTCCAGTCGAGCAGCGCCCGCGCCACGTACTCGTCCTGCTGGGCGCTGGTGTTCAGCGCGCCGGAGGTCTCCGAGTGGGCGTCGTCGGTCGAACCGTCCTCCGCGGCGACGATGCGGACGATGGGCGAGAACAGCTTGTCGTTGGCCGCCGCGAAGTCCTCGCGGCTGAGGTGGCGGCGGAACTTCAGCCAGTAGCCGTCGCCGAGGTCGAGCGTCACCTGCTCGTTGTACCGAGCGAGGAACCCCACGTCAGGCATCTACACTGATCTCCCTTTCACAGCTTCCTGCCGCGCCACGGGTTCAGCAGGGACGCCACCATGTGCGTCCCCACCGTGGCCCTGAACAGCCCGACCACCTCGGCGCGCCGGGCCTCCCACGCGCGCTGGTTGTACGGGTTCGGAGCGGTCCCCGGGTGGTCGACGTGGCGCGCGAACACGTCGCCGTCCGGGCCGACCCAGTGGAGCAGCGAGGCGTTCACGGGGTCGATGGGGTGGGGCCGGGTCCCGCGGATGACGTAGGCGGCGATGGGGCCGCGCTGGTCGGTCGAGACGACCTCCAGTCGGCCCCCGTCACCGTCCCGCGCCGAGTGCGACTGCGCCAGCGTCCCTGCCGTGGGGTCGCTGGCCTCGTCGCCGATGGGGCTCTGCGCGCTGATCTCCGCGACGAGGATCGGCCCGGCCGCCTGCTTGAACAGCAGCCAGCCCTCGTCGAAGGGGTCCACGTCAGCTCGCGGCGGCGATGCCGTTCACGAGGGACATCGACCAGTCGTTGCCCTGCCCCGGGTCGTACACCGAGGCGCCCGTCAGGGTCAGGCCCCAGACGTCCTTGTCGACCTTGAAGGGGAACGTGTCCCAGTAGAGCCCGGCCTTGACGGTCAGGCTGTTGTCGGTCCCCGTGGTGCCGATCTCCGGCCCGGTGCTGGTGATCTGGACCCTGCGGTACGTGCCGTTGCCGACCGCGTTCATGGCCTTCTCCAGCTCGGTGTACTCGTCGAACCACTGCACGACCTCGACGTCGAGGTTGCGCATGCTCCGGGCGATGGCGGTCGGGTACAGCACGCCGTTGAGGAAGAACAGCTGCTGGATGCCGTTCTTGAGCGTCAGCTTGGCCGACTCGAAGTCGTTGCGCAGCGTGGTCCCGTACGTCGTGTCGTCGAGGTACATCGACGTGTACGCCGGGTTGAGGAGGTTGAGGAAGCTGTCGCCGGGGGCCAGCGGCGTCGTCAGGGCCGGGGTCGGCGCGCCCATCTGGAACGCCATCTGGCCGAGGAAGTCGGCCGTCAGCATGGCCGAGTCCGTGCCGCGCACGATGTCGAGCACGATCTGGTCGCAGTACATGCCCGCGGCGTGGTACGCCGCGGTGTCGTTGTACATCTCGATGCCCATGCCGAGCAGCGTGTCCGAGCTGTTGGTGGGGGTGTACGGCCACACGTAGGCGGGGCCGCCGGTCGGGGTGACGGGGCCGACCGAGAACGACAGCAGCCACGTCAGCAGCTCGAACGTGGCGGGCATCTTGATGCCCTTCAGCTCCGACACCTCCGAGACGATGATCGACTCGTAGAAGGCGACGAAGCTGTCGCGCATCAGCTTGGGCTTGTAGCGGTTGACCTTGGGCTCGAAGAACATCGGCTCGATGGGGACGACGATGGCGGCCGACTGGAACACCATCGCCGTGATCGCGTGGGTCGCGGCCGTGGTGCCGTTGGTGCCGCGCACGACGGTCCACGAGGTCGTGCCCTGCCCGGCCGTGACCTGCATCTGCTCGCTGTCGACCATGATGTAGTAGTTGCCGGACGCCGGGAATCCGGCCGCGCTGGTGACGCTGACGGTCGTGCTGCCCGACGAGGTGATCGCCGCGGCCAGCGTCGTGAAGCCCGGGTTGGTGTTGGAGGCGGTCAGGCGTCCGGCCTCGCTGAATACCTGCAGCGCCGAGACCGCGATCTCGCCGGTGTTGGTCAGGGGCAGTGATGATCCTCCGTTCTCTTGCGGGTGATGCTACACGTCCGCCGTCTCGGCGGCTACGTCCTGCGGCGCCTCCTCGGCGTCCTGCGGCGCCGCGGTGACGGGCTCGGGGGGCGCCTCCCCGGGCTCGGGCAGGGTCACGTACAGCCCCGACTCAAGGCAGGCCGCGACCATCGCCGGATCGTCCGTGTCGAAGTCTCGGGCGGGGACGTGGTTCAGGTACCGTCCCATCCCGACGTAGAGCAGTCGCATCGTCCCGGCCATCCTCCTTGACTGTGGGGGCCGCAGGTCGCGGCCGTGCTCGTCGTAGTGCAGGTGCGCGGCGAGGAGTGCGTGGACGTGCTCCTCTTCACCGTTGCGGCGCAGGGTCCCCAGTACTACTGAGTCGAGCGCCCGCCAGCTGCGGTGCTGCGGCGGGATGCGCGACACCGCGTCCGGGTTGCGCGCCATCATGGCCCCGGAGAGCTTCGTGCAGCCGAAGCCCGTCCCCACGTGGCGCCCCTGCTGGTAGGGAACCGCGCACCAGTCGCGAGGACAGTCGAGGAGCGCGCGAACGGTGCCCGGCTGGGGGATTACGTCGTGCTCCACCAGCACGACGTCCTCGGCGCGTTTCCACAGGTCGTATAGCAGGCGCCAGTACGCCCACTCGTGGCCCGACACGTCGACGTAGCGCGGCCGCAGGCGGTCCGCCGACAGGGCCTCCCGGACGCCCGGCTCCAGTCTGGTATACGGGACCACCACCCTCGCGGTCAGTCGAACACCTCCCCGCAGCGCCCGCAGCGCGTCGACCACGCCCAGCCCGACCACCCGCAGGTGGGGCAGTCGCGGCCGTCCGGCACGACGACCGCCGTGCGGATCGGCTCGATGGACGCCGCGGCCTGCCAGCTCCGGCGGGCGGGGGAGCGGTCCATCTCCGCGTCGTGCCGCGGGGCCACCGTCACCACCCCGTCGCGGCTGGGGCGGTAGCGGGTCCCGTCGGCCATCTGGACGACCTTGACCCGGCGCGGGTCGACGCGGTACCTACCCATCAACCAGTTATCCACTCATGAAACACCACGCGCAGGCCGCAGCGGTTGAGGCGCACCATCTGCCCCTCCGGCGACGTCGAGACCGGCGTCGCGTACTCCCAGATGATCTGCTCCCCGAGGTCGGTCATCACCGACTGCTCCCCGGTGGTGGGGTCGGTGACGGTGGAGCGCAGGTCGTACTGGCCCCGGAGTTGCGCCCGCACCGCGTCGATCACCAGCGGGAACACCTGATCGTACTCGGTGCCCGTCTCGAAGCTCCACTGGAGGATGATGTCGACGGTGTGCTCGACGCGCTTCTGCGCCCCGCCGGGGAACGGGGACAGGCCGCCGCGCGGGATGGTGGCCCGGCGCTCGTCGCCGCGCCCGCCCCACACGTAGGCTACCGGGCCGTCCGACGTGATCACTACCGGGGGCGGCTCTACGTAGGCGGTCAGGGTGACCGTCTGGCCGGGAACCGCGAGCCCGTCCAGCAGCGTCCGGATCGCGAGCTGGCAGGCGTTGAGGCTCATTCAGAACGCGACCCGCGCGTAGTGCGCCATGATCTTCTGGCCGCGCTCGTACCACGCGTCGACCGAGCTGGAGCCGGAGAGCTTCTGGCCGCCCGCCGTCTGCATGACCGCCGCCTGCGAGCCGCGGAGCAGGCCGTAGTAGGCCGCGAAGAACAGCCCCGCCTGCAGCAGCGAGCGGGGCATGGTCGTCAGCAGCACGGTGAGGTTCGGCGTGGTCGTCGAGGCTTCCGTCGGCGCGTGCGGGAACTGCAGCGCCGAGACGGGAAGCGTCCCCGGCCCGGAGCTTGCCCCGGCGATGTCGGGAGTAGGCGCCCCGGTGACCGTCACGTCCTCGCGCCACGGCGGGTCGTAGATCGTCCCCCGCGCGCCGGCCGTGCCGTTCCACCAGCCGGTGATGTCGTCGACGTGGATGGTGGTCGCTCCGGCCACCGCGGACTGGTCGATGCCGCACGTCGGCCAGCCATTGAGGTACGTTACCTGCACCAGCGTACCCTTGCGCCCGCCCCACCACGAGACGATGCCGGGGGCGATCAGCACGGCATTCGGTCCCTGTGCGGCGCCGTCCCCGACGATGCTGCCGTACGGCGCGAGGTAGCTCGTCTCGGTCGTCATCGCCGTCGTGGCGATGGCCTGCCATGACGGCGGCAGCATGGCCCCCGACCACCGGCCGGAGACGATCTGGAGGACCGGCCAGCGCGAGAGCTGGAATCGTCCGAAGTCGTTGGGGAGGACGGTGATCGTGCGATCCGGGCCGTAGTCCTGCTCCGGCGTGATGGTCGCCCGAAGCTCCTGACTGGCCTCCATCGCCATCGTCGAGGTCGCGTACCAGCAGGCATCGAGCTGCGCGGCCAGCGACTCCTCGGCGGACGCGCCCTGCTTGGGGAAGCTCGACCACGAGATGCCGAGCCCTGACTGGCGGAGGTAGGCGGGGGTGATGAACGGAGTCGGCAGTGAAGGGCCTCCCGTCAGGGCATCATGGCAGGGAACGGGTCGGTGTAGAACTCGTCGGCCGAGGCCGTCTGGACGACGCCGGGGGGTGACCACCAGCGGTACTGCCAGCGACCGGCGAGCCCGGTCGTGTCGATGGCATACGTGTAGACTCCGGTGGATACCTTCGTCACCTGACTGTCGAGGTAGGTGTAGGTAGCGACCTTGCCGGTCGGGTCCACGATGTCAACCCTCGCGTCGGACGGATCGGTCGGCACGCCGGTTGCCTTGTTCGTCCATACCCCCTGAACGGTCACGCCCTGTCCGATGGTGTAGTGGTTGTAGGGCACGAACACCTCACAGCGTGGCGTAGTCCGAGGTGATCACGACGTACGCGACCGAGTCGGTCGCTTGCGTCCAGTATGCCGCGGCATCCGTCGCGGCCGTCGCATACGCCGCGAGGGAGGAGGACGCGGTGATGTACCGAGCGGCGTCGGTGACTGCCGTGACGTAGGATGCGAAGTCGCTGACGACCAGATGATCGGGCTTGATCTTGGGGATCAGGACGGCGATGGCCTGATCCACCAGCGCAGGCAGTGCGTCGAGCACGTTGCGGACGAACGCCTGCGCGGAGCGGAACGCCGCGTCCGACACGGCGGGGATCGCCTCGTCGGCTGCCCGCAGCAGCGCCAGTATCCGCGTGGCGGCGTCGCTCAGGCCCGGGATTGCCTCGGCTGCCGAGCGGACCTGTAGTGCGAAGCGGGTGGCCGTCTCGTGGAGCGCCTGCAGCGCGTCGCCCGCGAAGCGGGACAGCGTCTGCGCCGCGCGGAGCGCCGTGTCGGAGAGTCTGCCCAGCGTGTCGGCGCTGGAGCGGGCGAGCGCCTGTGCAGCGCGGGTGGCAGTATCGCTCAGCGCCGCCAGCGTGTCCGTCGCGAACACTACCGCGCGGCGCCCGACGACGGCGCTCTCGGACAGCGCCTGCAGCGTGTCGGTAGCCGTGCGGACGAGCGCCTGCAGCCCCCGCGTGGCCGTGTCGGTCAGTCCCGGGATCGTGTCGGTGGCGCTGCGGAGCAGGCCGATCATCCGCGTGGCGGCGTCGGTCAGCCCCGGGATCGAGTCGGCGGCTGTTCGGGCGCTGGACACCGTTCGGGTGGCCGCATCACTCAGGGCGCCGAGCGCATCGCTCGCGCTCCGGGTGAACGCCTGCCCCGCCCGCATCGCCACGTCGGTCAGGGCACCCAGCGCATCGGTGGCCGTGCGGGCGGACGCCTGCGCGGCCCGGTCGGCCGTGTCGGCCAGCGCGCCGAGCGTATCGGTCGTGCTCCGGGTGAACGCCTGCAGCGCGCGGGTCGCCGTGTCGGAGAGGGCGGCGAGCGCATCGGCGACGGGGCGGTCGAGCGCGACCCGCCGCAGCGCCGTGTCGGCCAGTGCCGCCAGCGTGTCGGTCGCACTGACGAACAGCTGCTGGATCACGGTGGCCGTATCGGTGAGTGCCCCGAGCACGTCGGTCGCCGTCCGGCTGAACGACTGCAGGGATCGCGTCGCGATGTCCGACATAGCGTTGAGCGTGTCGGCGGCGGATACCACCGCCCGCTTCCCGACGGTGGCGCTGTCCGACAGGGCGTTCAGCGCATCGCTGACCGTCCGGGTGAACGCCTGCGTCGCGCGAGTTGCGGCGTCCGTGAGCGCCGCCAGCGTGTCTGACGCGGCTACCTGCCGCGAGACGATCCGGGCAGCAGCGTCGGTCAGGGCCGCCAGTGTGTCGGTTATCGAGCGCAGGAGCGCCACCAGCCGGTCGGCGGTGTCGGTCAGGGCTGCCAGTGCGTCGGCCGCCGTCCGCAGGAACGCCTGCGCGGCCCGGTCGGCCGTGTCGCTGAGCGCGGCCAGTGCGTCGCTCGTGCTCCGGGCGAACGCCTGTACACTGCGGGTCGCAGCGTCGGTCAGGGCCGCCAGTGTGTCGCTGGTGCTCCGGGCGAAGGACTGCGCCGTCCTGCTGGCGGTGTCGGTGAGCGCAACCAGCGCGTCAGAGCTAGTCCGCAGCAGCGCGGCGGTTCGCTCGGCCATGTCTGCCATCGCGGCCAGTGTGTCAGCGGTAGAGCGGATCAGTGCCTGTGCCGCCCGCGTCGCAGTGTCACTGAGCACAGTCAGCATGTCCGTGGCGGTGCGCGCGAATGCCATCCGGCGAATTGCCGTGTCGCTCAGGGCGGCCAGCGTGTCCGTCGTGCTCCGGGCGAAGGACTGCAGCGCGCGGGTGGCCGCGTCGCTCAGGGCGGCCAGCGTGTCGCTGGCGCTGATGACCTGTCGTGTGCCGACCGCTGCCGAGTCGCTGATCGCCTGCAGTGCGTCGGTCGCCGCGCGCAGGAACGACTGGGCTGCTCGGGTAGCGACGTCTGCCACGGAAGGTAGGGACTCTGCGATGGATCGGCCGAACTGAACGACTCGTGCAGCCGTCTCGGTGAGTGACGAGAGTGAGTCTGCAGCCGTGACGGTATTCGATACGTTCGCCGACTCGACGTAGCCCGGGGCCTCTAGCCCCGGTACCCCGATGCCCGGAACGCCCCAGCTCGGACTACTCACGATGCAACCTCAAGTCATGGTGAGTGATCCCGGCGCCGCCGGACGTTGCAGAGCCGTTGCGATCGGGCGTCCCCGCCTTACGTTGGTACTGGGACCCTCGGACTGACGACCTTCGCGCTGTGGCGCCTTCATCCTGCCTCTACTCGATCGGTGAGATGGCCGCTGCTCATAGTCCCCCTCGTGGCATGGCTCGCGCGTTAGACCGGCCCCGTCGTCGCCATCTCCAGCACGGCCGTGTACGGGCTCTGACTCGACACGGCCGCGAAGTACATCCGCCACTGCGAGCCGTCCCAGACGAGCGAGGGATCGGCGAGCTGACTCGTCTCCGCGCCCGAGCCCGAGTGCGTCAGGATCGGTGAAGTCGCCGACTGCGTCCACGTATCGGACCCCCCCTCGAAGTCGGCCTGGCTGATCGACGCGGCGTACAGGTTCGTGGGCAGGGTGCCGGTACCGGGCGCCGCGTGGTAGTAGTTGCGGATGAGGCCGTCGCTCGTGAGCACGAGGAGCGGGCCGCCGAACATGCCGCCAGAGACGATCTGCAGGCTCGACAGCGGGTTGCCGCCGTTCAGGATCGTCCAGCCGGAGGTCGGGCTGCTCGTGCTCTTGGCGGCGAACGTCTCCCAGATCGAGGCGTAGGCGCCCTCCACGAGCATGTACCACGCCGAGCCGAGCTTCAGGACGGCTGCGCCCGCCCACTGCGAGACGCCCGACGGGAACGCGAGGATGTTCTGCGCCGCCACCGTCCAGCTATAGCCGTCGGTGCTGGTGGCGACCGAGAGGCAGTCGGCCGGGGTGCCGTTCGGGTCGTGGTAGTAGGCGTAGAAGTACGTCCCGTCGGAGTAATCGACGTTGGGCTGGTAGATCGTGCCCGTGATCCCGCCGTGCGAGCCGCCTAGCACGGGCACGTCCACACCAGCCGTCAGGTGCCACGTCCACGTGTTGCCGTCGGATGAGTCCATCGCGCCCATGAACGTGCCGGAGGAGCCGGTCCCGGCATACCAGCCGTTCCACGGTTGCGTCGTCCTCGGCAGGTAGATCACGCTCGGGCCATCGACCGCCTGCGCGTTCCATTGGCCGGAGTCGCCAGAGAGGACGGGATTGCCGCTGTACCGTGTCCACGTCGCGTCGTTGGGCGCCGGGGGAAGAACGCTGGCGGCCACGCCAGCAAAGCCCCTCATCAGCAGCCGCGAGGCCGTCATCCCCACACTTCCATCACGACGGGGATATTGCCTACGCCGGTATTGATTGGGAAGCAGGCCACGTCCATGCCCCCGCTGGGATCGACGACGAATGCCAGCTTGTAGGTGTGCGATCCGGCCGACACGCCCGTCAGGTAGAAGTCCACCGAGGCGAGGACGACGGTGTTGTAGCACACGAAGCGGGGAGTAACGAGCGAAGTGCTGCCCTCGCGTAGCCCGAAGTAGCCGTTGTGGGTGTTGTTGTTGACGCGGGCAATGACCCGCACGAGCACGTTGCCGGACGCGGGAGCCGTGAAGGTGATCGCGAGGTGCGTGGCATCCACGTCCGTGAGCGTGGTCGAGGTCGTGTGATAGTTGGCGTTGTTCCCGTCATAGGCGAGTTGGGCCAAGAGACGGGTGCCCCCCGACTCGACGAGGTTCGCGCCATACGTCACACCGCCGTCATCGGTCGAGAGGATGACGATATTCACAGCGGTCACGGCAGTAAACAGCACCGGCGGCGTGCTGGTCGGCGTGCCGTTCGCGGCGGGCCACGAGACGGCCGCGGGCCATGTGATCGTGTAGGAGCCCGAACCCCCCTGACGGATGATGAGGGTCCAGGAGTTGTCCGCTCCGGCCACGGGCGGGTGCGTGAAGGTCACCGTGCAATCTGCCGTCAGCGTGATGTCGAAGACGCTGTAGCGCCGAAGGTCAAGAGCCTGCGTCGCTCCGGCGGCGACGAGGCTCTGTAGGCGTTCGCCGGAGGCGACAGCGGTCGGGACTGCGAACGGCCCGCGCTGCGTCGTGTCGGCGCCCATCAGAAGTCGCTCGCCTGCACGAACAGCGTGAGCGTCGTCGCCGTAGTCACGGCCGCCAGCACGGCCGCCTGCAGCGTGTCACCGGCGCCGAGCTGCAGCGAGCCGTCGGCGAGCAGGCCGGCGATCTGCGTCCCCAGCAACTCGACCGAGGCCGTCGGCGGGTTGGCGTTGTTGCCCGATCCCGCAGCCACGGCGACCGCACCGATGGGGTAGCTCGTGCCCGAGCCCCCGACCTGTACGGAGAGCGCCACGTCGTTGACGGCCGTGTCGGTGGTCACGGCGTTGACGGAGAGGATGCGCGAGCCGTTCGCCCCGGCGGTGTAGATCGTCTTGGCGGTGGTGCCGTCGGCGTTGGCGAACTGCGTGCCCTGCGTCTTGGCGTTGGCGCCGAAGATCGGCGAGGTGTTGGCGGCCATGGCTTACCTCCAGGTGGTGTAGGCGGTGACGAGCGCGCTAGCCGAGATGGGCGTCAGCTCGCCCGCCGTCAGCACGGCCGCGATGGTAGCCCCCGAGCCGTGCGCCGAGGCGCCGTTGCCAGCATTCAGCTCGTAGGCCCGCGTGATCGTGAGCGTCCCCGAACTGTTGGCCGTGACAAGCACCGTCTCGGCGGTGTTCGTGCCCTCGGCCGCGATGGTGGCGGTGAAGGGCAGCGCCGGAATGCCGGTAGTGGAGGCGACCGTGCAGGTCGTCGCGCTGTTCGTGATCCCTGCACTCAGGGTCGTGACGTAGGCATTCGCGTAGCCCACCAGCTCCTCCTAGTCACCACCTGTGCTCCCACGCTCGGCGGCGGTGCGGTAGGCATCGGCCCATTCGGCCGACCGCACCCGGTAGTCGTACTCGGCCAGCACGCGCTCGCGCGCGGCAGCCACCAGATCGTCGCGCAGCGCCGGGCTCTCGGCCAGTCGCCGGACGGCGCGACGCCACTCGTCGGCCCCGCGTGCGAGCAGGGCGTCCGTGCCGTCCCGCACCACGTCATACGGGGCTGGGCGCATCAGGCGCTGCGCCACCGTGGGGATGCCGACGCAGGTGTATTCGAGCCAGTGCAGCTCCGACTTCGCACGGTCGAAGTCGTCCCCGACTAGCGGCGCGAGCCCGATGTCGGCCCAGATGTCGGCCAGCGTCCGCGCGAACTCGGGGATGCCATCGACGTAGCGCACCACCTCGTCGAAGTACTTGGGGGCGTCGGGGCCGCCCTCGTAGCCGAAGAATACCGTGCGCAGCCCAGCCCCGCGGACCGCCGCGGCGCACTCACCGCCGTACTGCTGGTTAGCAGGGATCAATACCTACTAACCCTTTAGTCAAAACGTGATTGTCCATCCGTTCAACTGGATCGTGTCACCGTTCGCGGCCACAGTGGCTGTCGCATTGAGCAGCGTCTCCAGCATCGGGATGTTGCCTGCGCCAGCGGCGGCGTTGAACAGCACCACCTTGCCGATGGTGACCGACACGGCGCCCGTGTACGTCCACGTGTGCAGGAACTCCTCCTGCCCGGCGCCCGGAAACGTCGGCTGGGTCGCTCCGCCGCTGCCCGCATACGCCCGCGACAGACCGTTGGTGGTCTGCTCGGTGGCCGTGCCGGACGAGGTGCCGTCGCCCCACAGGCCGTCAGCGGAGCGGGTGACGTCGGTCGCCGCCGGGGTCGAGGTGGAGGTCGAGAGCGCCACCCACCACATCGGGGCGCCGCCCGGCAGGACGAACGCCGCCGAGGCAGCTGCCGGGGTCGTGCCGACCGCCCCGGTGATCGGGACGCTATACCACTGGTCCACGGTCAGGACGGTCGCCGTGTTGCTGAGGACGACGCCCACGACCGGGTTAGTGAACGCGTCGGCGCTCACGGCATTCGCCACGAACACCATCTTGCCCTGTAGGCCCGCGTTGCCCGCGCCGCTGGTTGCCGTGGGGAACGACGCCGCCGCCCCGGTCCACGTGGTCGCGGTCGGCGTCGTGGCGGTGCCGGTGGCCGCGAGGCCGTTGAGCGAGGTGCCGATGTCGCCGAAGGTGGCGATGCGCTGGAACTGGTCGCGTCCGACGTTCAGGCGCAGGTTGTGGGTGCGGCGGATCTCCCGCCAAACGCGGCGCTGCATGCCGTAGGCACCGTCGCGCCATTCCTTGCCGACGAGGACCGGCTGGGTGAACGCCCGGGGGTCCTGCACCAGATCGCGCGGGTGGACTCGCGCACCGTCCGGCACGAGGCTCGTAGTCCGCACCTCGACGGGATCGAGGTAGCGGCGGTATCCGGCCACGAACGAGGCGGGGTCGAGGATGCCGCGTGCGAGGAACCCGATGTCCTCCGACACGCTGCGGCGGAAGCCGCTGGGACGGCGCGAGACGAAGTCGTAGATCACGGATCTCCTCCTGTCGAGGGTGCGGACGCCGCGTCGGTGCATCCCTGCCCCGCCGGGTGCGGCGTCGCCGCCGGGCGGGGACCGATCAGTAGCCCGCCGGTCGGACCCCGCGGTCCGAGTCGGGCAGTCGGCCGGACTTGCGCGCCCTGATCGCGCAGCGGCGGCAGAGGTACGCGGATTGCGAGCTGTAGTAGGCGATGTGGCGGTGGCAGAACGAGTGGCTGCAGGTGCTGCACTGCTCCGTTGCCTCGCCGTTGCGCTTGCGCTGGCACAGCGGGCAGAACGCGGATGCCACGCCCAGTGAAGGACTAGCTCCGTGCCCGGCGCGTGCGCGGGGGCGCGACGACGGCCGCTGCCTTGGCCGCGCCGACCAGCCGCTCGCCCATCTCGCGCACCGCCGCCTGCGCCTCGTCCTCGCGCTGCTGGATTTCGTCGAGCTGCTCGTCGGTGAGCGGGATGCCCTTGCCCTGCGGCTCCAGCGTCCCGTCGCCGCGCCGACGGTAGCCCTGATAGTGCGGCGTCGGCACCCAGCCCATCCGGCGCAGGTACGGTTCGCAGGCGTCACAGTCGACGGCCATCGGGGTGCGGTCCCCCGGCGCTGGCGCGTCGGCGCGGACGTGGTTGTGCCCGGTCTCCCCGACCGAGACGGAGTAGGTGCGGTAGTCGGCGTAGAGGACGGTCACACTGACGCTCCCTTGACGATGCGCCCGCACTTGGGGCACCTGCGTTCCCAGTCCCAGAGTCCCCGGCGGCAGCACGAGCGCGCGGCCGTCGAGGTGGCTCGGGCGGGCTTGACCTCGATGATGCTGTCGTAGCGGCGGGCGGCCGACGACGAGCGGATCGCCGCGGCCTGCTCGTCGGTGACGTGGATGCGCCCGCGGCTGTTCGCCCGCGAGCTTCCGCCGCCGTCGAAGTCGACGCCTCGGGCGCCGCGCAGCAGCGCGAAGTCCGGCACTCGGTACCTCCCTGAGAGACGCGACGGGGAGCCCGACGCTGTTACGGCACGGCGGGCTCCCCGTCGCTGTTCGCTTTCGGCCAGCCGCGAGGCTGCCTCGTGTGGTGGGGGAAGCTTTACGCACCTCCCGCGAGCGTCCTGTTCGGCCGCTGGGCCGGTCAGCGGATGCAGCGGAGCCCTCACGGTGGCTCGACGACCTCACCTTACGCGCGAGGCTCGGCAGGCAGCCCGTCCGGCGCGGGCACCGTCCTGCGGCGGCAAGGCCGTGGCGCGCGGCCTCGTGTGGTGGGACTCCGGACCTGCCGTTTCCGCACCCGGCACCGATCCGATGGCGGGCTGGCCGATGACGCAGGACTTCGGCGGCCACTTGGCGGATGCGAGCCGTTCTCGTCGCGGGGTGCACCCACGCATCGCTCCCGGCCCGGAGTCCGGCGACATTCTACGGCGCGAACGTCCCGCTGACGGCGCGCTCCTCGCGGTCGCGCCGCCGGGCCTCCAGCCAGTGCAGCGCCTCCTCGCAGTGGGTGATGGCGAGGCTCGTCTCCCGGCTGGGGGTGTTCGGCTCGTGGTTCAGGACGCGGAGGCGGGCGATGACGAGCGGCAGGATCGTCTCCGGGACGTCCCCGATCAGCTCCCCGCCCGTCAGGGACCGCGGGGCATCCTGCCACACGATCCTGCTCCCCAGCCTCGTCGTCTCGACCTTCGTCTGCTCGGGCATGTTGCCCTCCTCCGGGGCGTGCTGCCCCGCGCGTAGGCGCCGGCCCCGCCGGGGGGCATCCGACGCTCCCCCGGCTCGGTTAGCGGATGTACGACGGCCTTCTCGTCGGCCGCCCGTCGGGAACGATCCCGTACCGGCATGGTGGTGCCGCCCCGTTGACGCAGGGGCGGCCTCCGCGGCCCGTCAGTACCTACGCGCGGCCTGTCGGGTGCGCCGCGTGCGAGCCTAGGTGAAGTCGCCGCCCAGCTACGAGCCCCTCGCTGGACGGGCCGACACTCCAAGGCGCACCGCTCTCGCGGTGGGCTCTTCGGCCTTGCTCGACTCTAGGTCATCGCCTCGCGCAGGATCGCCTCGATCTCCGCCTGCGTGGCCTGCTCGGGGATGCGTACCACGCGGTAGCCGTGCTCGGTCATGTAGGCGTCGCGGGTCGCATCGTGTCCCTTCATGTGAGCGCGACCATGCCAGTACTCGCCGTCGCACTCAACGAACAAGGTCGCTGCGGGGATGCAGAGATCAGCTACGTAGGGGCCGACCACCTTATGGAGTTGGTAGGCAAGGTCCATGCCGTTGAGGATCTGGCAGACCCGCGCCTCGAACCGATTGACGAAGTTGCCGCCCTTGATCGCACCGTGCGCGCGACGAAGAGAGGCCTCTTGCTGCTCGGGGGTCATGGCTTCCCATTGGGCCTTCGCCTTTGCCGACCAGCGTGCTCGGCGCTCCGGATCGGCATGTATCTTTCGCTGCGTTTCTTGGAATGCGGGGTCAGCCCAGCGCGCCGCCATGACCTGTCGTCGCTGTTCCTTCTTGGCGGGATCTGACCATCCAGCTATCGAGGTTCGCCGCAGTCGTTCCCGATCCTCGGGGTTGGCAACACGCCGCGACATCCGTTCAGATTGGGCCCGCCGCCGCTCGGGAGTCCATGTAGCCGCCATTCTCTCCCCGTGTCGTTCTCGCGCTCCGGGAAGATTCCAGCGTGCCTCACTAGCTTGCCGACGAATGGAGGCCCGTTCCTCCATGGAGAGGTTGGGGGCTGCACCGTTGCGTCGGTTGATCTCTGAGAGTTGTGCGGAAGATAGGCGCTGCTCAGGAGCTTTGGGCTTCGTCACAGCGCCTATCTTACCATTCCGCTGCTATGTGTGCAGCATGCCTAGTGGATGGTTGCGGTTACGTCCAGTCGCCTCCGGCGGTCGAACCGCTCCTCTGCAACCCCTGGATGATCAGCATTGTTGCCCGCTGGATGCGGGGCCGGGTCGTTTCCGCCCGGCTCTTGCGGTTTCCCGCAAGCTCGGACTGTATCTTCACCCGCCATCTGGCGGGGCCTCGCGTGCAGTCTCTACGGACTCGCCCCTTACGGGGATTGCCTCGGTATTCCCCTAGCCGGTCAGGCCGTAGGGTTCACCGATACAGCGAGGTGTTGCGCTTCGTCATTGCTGACGAGCTGGGCCATCCTGTTGACCCGAAAGCTGCGGAGCCACAGCGAATAGCGTACCGTACAGGAAGATCGAGTCATTCTGTTGCCGACCCCCACTGGGGATCGGGCGGGTCATTTCTGCCCGCCTCTCAGGCTTCCTATTCGCCTGAGTTCGGACTGTATCTTCACCCACGAGGGGTGGCTGCGTGCAGTCTCTACGGAGTCCCCGCGCGTTGCAGGGTTCCCTCGGTATTCCCGTCTCAGGGTTCACCGATACAGCAGCTGTTCACCGAGCCATTGCTAGTTCGGGCGGCCACTCGACCGGAAAGTCGGATCGATCACAGGCCACGCACGCCTTGTTACTGTCCTCCCCCAGAGGGCAGGGCTGGTCGTTTCCGCCAGCCTCTCGCGGTTTCCCGCGAGGCCAGACTATATCTTCGCCCGCATGGGGCGCCTGCGTGTAGTCGTTACGGCGTCCCGCCGACTCGGCGGGTTCCCTCGGTATTCCCGTGCGCTCTTCGCGTTTAGGGTTCACCGATACAGCAGGTGTTCACCGAGCCATTGCTAGTTCGGGCGGCCACGATTGACCGAGACGTAGTCCTGCACGTTGCGGACCTCCCACGCGTTGCCCACGTTGGAGAAGGACATCGGCACCTGATACGAGAACAGGAACGCCGTGCCCTGCGTGAGGAACGGGTGGACGACGATGCGGATGACCGACCGCGTGAACGGGTTGACGAACTGGCTGATCGCCGCGCCCGCCCGCACGTTGTCGATCTCGTCCTGCGTGATGAACAGGTTGTACGCCTGCTGCCCGCCGGACGCGTTGGAGAGGACGTTCTGGCTGAACTGCGAGAGGTCGAACGCCTCGGCCACCAGCTCCTGCGGGTCGGCTCGGAAGCCGCCGTTGACGCTGGTGTTCGTGGTGCTCGTATTGTCGTACAGGCCCGCCAGCGCGTCGGCGATGAGCGCCGCCGTGAGGCCGGACATGGCCGACTTGTTGATGTAGCCGCCCGTGAACGACCCGTCGCTCGGGTACGTCCCCGACTGCGTGTTGCCGGTCAGCACGGCCACGAGCCCGTCGTAGTCGTAGTTGGAGCCGGTGCCCGAGTCGGTCGTGGGCGGCTGGGCGCCGCCGGTCGGGAGCGCGCCCTGAATGGTGTAGCGGTGCCCGCCGACGTTGGAGGCCACGAGGTAGTACGTGCCCGCGGCCGTGCCGGTGGTCACGTACAGGTCGTACTGCAGCGCGCCGTCGCTCGGCGCGATGTCCACGTCCACGACCCCGGACGTGAAGGCGGTCGAGCCGCCCGTGCTGGCGGCCGTCTCGCCGTAGTAGTTCTTGGCCACGACCTTGACGTACACGTTGCTGGTCGCGCCCGTGATCGCCGTCTCGCCCGTGGCCGCCGCGCGGGCGGTCAGGGTCGGGGCGCCGGGGGTGGTGATGTTGTTGTAGATCCCGGCGATGAGCTGGTGCTCCTCGGCCAGCATCGCCTCCTGCAGCAGGATCAGGTTGACGAGGCTGCTGATGTCCTCGAAGCCCTGACCGGCGAACTGAGCCAGCCACGAGGCCGCCTCGGTGAGCCCGAAGAACTTGTCGATCTGTTACCCCCGAGGCCCAGCGAGCCCCGGTGGCCGGGTCGTTTCCGCCCGGCTCTGCACGTCTCCGTGCAGACCTGACTATGTCATGGTCTGAGCCATTGCTGATTCGCTCAGATCCCGCGCGTGTAGTCGATACGGACTCGCCCCTCGGCAGTGAGGGGATTGCCTCGGCGTCGTCCACATGTCCGGCAGATGCCGCGAAGGAGGTTCGCCGATACAGCGCGGTTATTCGACGCCCGTCACCGGGCGAAGCCCCACTTAGTTGACGTAGGGGACGATGACGTCGTAGCCCGTCTGGCTGCCCGACGCGGGCAGCGCGTTCGGCCACGAGCTGAACGACCCGCCGTTGAACTCGCCCATCGACCACCGCTGGACGCTGGTGCCGCCGGTGTGCGAGCCGCTGATCCCCGTGATGACCTTCGCGCGGTGCGCGACGCCCTGCCCGGGGAGGCGAGGGAGCTTGTTGCGGAACCTGTCTGTTACCCCGTCGCGTCCTCGCGACGTGCCTCGGTCGTTTCCGCCGAAGTCTCACGATCTCCCGTGAGAGCGGACTGTGTCACCGCCTGTCGGCGGGAGCCCCATCGGACTTCCCACCAGCGCCTGCGCCACTCCGGGTCCGCCCAGAGCCCGCGCAGGCGCGCACCGTTCGCTTGCCGCCACTCCTCGCTGACCGCTGGACTCCATCGGTGGGGGTTGGCGCTGCCCGCGACCTCGTAGGTCGGAGCATCCTCCGCCACGAGTCCGGCAGCCGCTGCGACCTCCGCGATGCAGCGGTCGGCATCTGCGTAGATCTGCGTGCCGGTGAACCGGAAGACCCGGTATCCGGCTGCTCGCAGCGCCTCGTCTCGTACCCCGTCGTGCTCCCGCTGGAGCCGGTGGTAGTGGAGCGCGCCGTCCGCCTCGATGACGACCGGCGCCTGATTGACGAGGATGTCTGCGAAGTACCTTCCGAGGAGTGGCTGCTGGGAGCGGAAGCCGATCCGCGCCCGCTTCAGTGCGTCGTGGAGCTTTCCTTCGAGCGGGGACCATCCGGCCGGGCCTGTGATGTGGCCGAGTCGGGCGATCCACTTCTGACGCTGCTCGTCGCGCCACGCCGGGTCGTTCCAGTGCCGGGCGCTGGCCGCTCGCCAGTGATCCGACTTCCTCTGGCCCTTCACGTGGCCGCGTGGCTTGATCGGGATGCCCTGCCGCTTCAGCTCGTCTCGCACGGCGTAGAACCGGCGGTGGTAGAGCTTGGCGATGCGCATGACGTTCCCGACCCGAGCGTAGTCCTCTGCTAGGTGGCTCCAGTCTGTGACAGGTGCCCCGCGTGCAGTCTCTACGGAGTCCCCGATGGCTGGTCGGGGTTCCCTCGGCGTCGTCCTCATGTCTGCGGGAATATTGTAGCCCGTAGACTGTCGGATGTTCACCGATACAGCGGGGTTTGCGATGCGGGATCACTCCCGCATGGCCCTTGCTATCGCGAAGGCGAGTAGACGGGGTAGGTGAGCCGCGACGGGGCCACGAGGTCGAACGGCGCGAACGACGTGGTGAGCGGGCTCGTGATGCTGATGGACTTGCCGACCGCCGCCGCCAGCTCGTTGAGAGCGGTGACGATCTGGTTCATGCCCTGCTGCTGGGGCATCTGGTTGTACGCCTGCAGGAACTGCCCGAAGGCGGACTGGTTGATGCCCTTGATGACGCGCGGGGTGTCGAGCTTGGTCCGCGCGGCGCTCTTGCGGAGCGCCGCGATCAGCTCCTGTCCCTCCTTGTCGGCCCGCCGCTGCTTCATGGGCTTCGGGTTCGGCCCGTAGCCCGTGGTGCGGAAGGCAGAGCCCTTGACCAGCTCCGCGGCGAGGGGCGGCGCATTGTCCTTCGCGCGCTTCGCCACGACGTTGAAGTCGGCCATGCGCGGCACGCCCGAGGGCACGACCGCGCGCGACCCGTCGATGATGGTCGCCAGTGAGACGTTCTCCTAGCTGGGCGCCCTAGCGGGCGCGGGATGGTGGGTCAGTCGTCGATCTCGTCGACGTCGACGCCGAGCCTCGCGAGCTTGCGGATGGCGCGCGCGCGCTGGTCCGACGCGCCCGCGAGGGCCACGCCGCGCCAGTACTCGACGTCCTCGGCCTTCCTGCGCTCCCGCTCGGCCTGCCGCCGAGCCTCCTTCGCGCTGGGGCCGAGGTTGGCCGCCTTGCCGAGGAACCTCGCCGTGCCGCGGGCGGCACGCTGCGCGGGGTCTCCCTGCCCGGCCAGATCGTCGACCAGACGCTGGAGCGAGTTGACCTTGCCGATCCACGGCTCGACGGCCTTGCCGACCGCCGCGTCGATGTCGGCCTGCGTGATCTGCGTGATGACGGCCTCCGCGGCCGGGGCGACCTGCGTCACTCCGGCCTGCTTCTCCCCGGGGGCCGGGGCGGAGGCGGGGATGGTGATGGGCTTGGGAAGGTTGCCCTGCCCGCTGTCGATGCTGCCGATGCTGGGCGGCCGCACGAACGACTGCGCGGGCTGGCGCGTGTCGCCGAACCATCCGGAGGGGTCCGGCGCGAGGAACGCGCGGTCGCCCGTTCCGTAGGGCGGGGTCGGCGCGTCCATGCGGCAGAGGTCCGGCATGGCGGTGACGAGCGCATCGTGGAAGTCGCGCATCTTGTCGGCGAACGAGCGCTCCTGCCCGTCCGTGAGCGGCCCGCGGTCGAACTGCTCGGCGTCGACCGGGCGGTTCGGCGAGGTGACGGGGACGTTGCGCTCCTCCGCCGTGGCGGCCGCCGTGCCCGTCGTGATGTACGGGCGGCGGTACTGGCCGGGGCTCGGCGGGTCGGTCGGCTTGGGGATGGTCGGCCCCTCGCCCCCCGGCCCCATCGCGTCGGCGTTGGCCTGCTTGAACGCGTCGTGCGCCTCCGCGCGGGCGGAGAGGAACGCCGCGCCGATGTCGACGGCGGGGCTGGACTGCTGCTGCTCGGCCTCCAGCACCACGCACAGCGCGTGGTACGCCTTCGCGAGCTTGTGGACCTCGAAGGACTCGTTGCCCGAGCCGCCGTCCTCCTGCACCTCGTTGGCGAGCATCGAGTAGATCGCCTGCTGGGCCATCGGACCCAGCGCCGCGGCGACCCCGTTCTTGGCGATGGACGGGTAGGCGTCCAGCAGCGCCTCGGTGGGGTACGCCGGGCAGGACGCGTCGTGCGCCCGGCGGATGGCCTTCGGCAGCGCGGCCATCGCGGTCGGCCGGAGCACCGGCCCGGCGCCCTTGCCCAGCAGCCGCTCGCGCTCGGCCTTGAGTCGGACCTGCGACCGCAGCTCGGCCTTCGCCAGCTTGGCGGCCCGCTTGGCGGCGCGCTTGCCCTCCTTCTCGTCCTTCCACGCCTGCGGCAGCTCGGCCACGAATGCGTCCCCCTTGCGCTCCGCGATGCTGGTCAGGCGCTTCTGGAACTGCGCGAACGTCTTGTCGCCCTTGTAGCGGCCCCACGACGACACCGCGTCCGACACGTCGCCGGGGCTGTGGATCGGGAAGCCGCCGTCCGGCGCGTCCTCGGGGAACACGAAGTCCTTGGTCGGGATCTTCGACCGGTCGACCCCTCCGCCCACGTTGGGGTCCTTCGCCGGGGCGTCGTCCCCCGCGGCCTTCGCCGCCGAGGGGATGGCCGGGCCGGGGCCGCTGGGCGGACCCATCGACGGCTCGTTGGCGACCTTGCGGCCCTTCGGCTTCTTGGCGGGCTTCTTGCCGAAGGGCGGCGCGGCGCCCTCGAACGGGGGCTTCTTGCCGTCCTCCGCGGGCGCCTCCGGGGCGGCGGCCTTGTCCCCGTCGTCGTCCGCGCCCGAGACGTCGCCCGCGTCCTGCGCGAGCTGCTGGGCGTCCTCCACGAGGTCCTGCACGTCGTCTGCCACGTCGGACAGGTCCGCGCCCTTCGCGGCCGGCATGGCCGCGCCGCACTTGTCGCACTTGCCGTCGGTGAAGGCGGTCCCGCCGCACTTCCCGCACTTGGCGGCCTTCGCTGCGTCGGAGGGGGTCAGGCCCTGCTCCTGCGCGTCCGGCTTGGCATCGGTCACTGACTCCTCCTGATGGCTGTGGGCATGGGGCTGTCCCTCGTGGAACTCGTCGTGCGGCGGCGTCGCCGCGCTGTGCGTGTGGGGATGCTTGTGCGGGATGCCGTTCGGCCCCATGTGCATGTGGCTGTGGGTGAACGTGCCCTGCTTCACGGCGTCCGGCTCGACGAAGGCCCCCATGACGACCTCCTGCCCGACGTACTGGACGCCGCCGCCCTTGGCGCGCTTGGCGATGGCGAAGTGGGCGTTGTAGTTCGCGCCGCGGTCGACCAGCGACAGCTCGACGATCTCGCCGTCGACGATACGGCCGTTGCGCGCGTGCGGGTCGCGGACGATGCGGGGGCGCGCGATCCCCACGCTGTAGTCGCTGTAGATGTCGTCGAGGACCTTCCGCACGGCCACGGGGTCCACGACCTTCGACTTGACGTACTGGCCGTCCGGCTCGGCCACGAGCTGGACGCCCTTGCCGACCGCGCTCGGCTGGTGCATCTCGCGGACGTTCGCGCGGGTCGCGAACCACTTGGCCATCGCGCGGTTCGCGAAGTCGGGGTCGACGATCTGCTCGTCGGAGTCCACCGTCCCGTCGGTGGCGAGCCCGTAGACGTAGACGCTGCCGTCGGGTCCCTTCTCGACGCGGCTGATGGGGCCGAGGCGAGCGTAGGTCAGTTCGCCCGACGGGTCGACGATGGAAGCTACTGAGCACCTCCGCGCTGGGGAGCGGACTGCTCGTGCAGCCGCTCGTATTCTGCCCGCCGCCGGAGGTCCGGCGCGCTGCCGCGCTCGGTCAGGAGCAGCAGGCTCTCGGCGATGTGGTCGAGGTAGGCGAGGATCAGGGCTCGGCCCTCCGGGCTCGGCCGCCACGGCTGGGCCTCGTGCGCCCAGCGCCCGCACTCCCGGCAGGTCTGGGTCATGGCGATCCCGTGCGGGCAGTCGGCCACGGTCGCCTCCCTCAACTTACCCATTGACAGACTGACGGCGAGTGGGTAGGATGGTCCCACCAGCACAGGGAGCCTCGAACGCGGGGGCGATCTGGTATCCGAACGGGATTCCGACTTCTTCGAGGACACCGACCTCGCCGACGCGCTGGTCACCGGCCCGGAGGCGATCCGGCGGTTGGCCGAGAAGGGACTGACTCTCCGCCTGTAGAACGGCCTACCTGCTCGTCGGCCCCGGGAGTGCTGTACCACACCGCCCCGGGGTCGAACTCTCGTCCTACCCCGGTTCCCGGCCGTCAGGGATAGTCCTAGCCCGCGGCCTCCCCCAGTAGCCGGTAGTACGAGTGCGACAGCTCGCGCTCCGACAGCCGCCGGTAGCGGTCGAGCACGTCGGTCCCGTCCAGCGCCCGCTGGGTGAAGAACGAGTAGTGCGCGACCAGCGCCATCCCGTTGACCACGTTCCACCGCCGCTGCTCGCGCGGCCAGTGCTCGGTCAGGAAGATCTCCTCGTCGCGGAGGGGGGTCGGCCCGCCCCACGATGCCGCCTGCTCCCCGGTCCACACGAAGTTGCTGATGCTGAACCGGGTCGCGTCGGCCAGTACGTGCGGCTGGTCGTACAGCCAGCGGTCGGCCCGGCCCGCCTCGGCGTCGTCGAGGAAGCTGCGGTGCAGGGCGAGGGCGAAGTCGGCGTCGGCCCAGCCCACCGGGTCCATGCAGTACGGCGACGCGACCGTGCCGTGCTCCGTCCCCACGATCCCGCGCTGCTGGAACACCCACGAGCAGACCGCGTTGTTCACGATGCTGCCCATCACCAGCAGCGCCTCGGGATGCGCGTCGCGGAACGCCACCTGCTCCGCGAAGTAGCGCGGGTGAACGTACACGACGTCGTCGTCGAAGCGGAAGTAGTACGTCCCCGGGTCGCGCGCCACCGAGTAGAAGAAGCCGGTGTTGAGCTGCTTCGGCCGCAGCGGCGGGTTGATCGGGCGCTGGACGACCCTGACCCAGCCGTGGAAGATGCGCGCCTGCTCCTCGGCCCACGCCGCGTCCTCGCGCTGGTCGGGGTCGGTGTTGAGCCAGAGCTGCACCTCGTCGACCACCTCCCGGTCGCGGCGCAGGTAGTTGAGGAGGATGGCGACCGTTCTGGCTCGGCCATATGGTATACATACCACGACGCGGTGACCGGCGATCATCGCGCGGCGAGTCCCACCGCCCGGCGCTCGCGCTCCCGGTAGTAGGCCACCGTCTCGGCGATCCCCTCGTCCAGCGGGGTGAGGGCCGGCAGCTCCCCGCCGTACAGCGGGCGCAGCGTCTCCGGGTCCCCCAGCACCACCGACCGCAGCGGCTCGCCGCCCCGCATGGGGACGTGCCGGACGCTGCCCTGCCCCACCGCCGCGATCACCGCCGCCGCGATCTCGTTGACGGTGGTCGGGACGCCCGACCCGGCCTCGAACTTGCTCGGGTTGTCGGCGTGGCGGTTCGGCTCCGGGCGGTACTGGCCGTGGTCCTCCAGCAGCGCGCGCACCAGCACGTCGGCCACGTCGCGGACGTGGATCATGTCCATGACCTGCTCGCCGTCGCCGTAGATCGTGATGGGGTCGCCGCGCAGCGCCGGGAGGATGAAGTTGGGCATGATCTTGCGGACCGGCGACTCCTTCTGGCGCGGCCCGTAGGCGTTCAGCGCCCGCACCACCGCGATCTCGGTGCCGTGCTCGCGGTTGTACATCCACGCCAGCTGCTCGGCGGTCGTCTTGGTGATCGAGTAGCTGTTGTAGAACCAGTAGTTGCCGACCGTGATGTACGCCGCCCGCCTGCGGTAGTGGCGGCACGCCTCGAACACGTTGAGGGAGCCGCGCACGTTCGTCTCGATGCTCGGCACCGGGTCGCTGATCGTCTCGGCGGTCCCCAGCACCCCGGCGAGGTGGATCACGCCGTCGCTGAGGCCGACCGCCTCGCTGACGGCGGTGTGGTCGCGCACGTCCCCGAGGAAGCGGTCGACGCCCGGCCGGTCGTTGGCCGCCTCGTCCGGCCGGTAGCGGTCGAAGGCGATCACGCCGACGTGGCGCGCCAGCAGCGCGTCGGTGACCCACGAGCCGATGAACCCCCGAGCCCCGGTGACGAGGATGCGCACGATCCCGTTCTCCTCTCTCTCAGATGCCGCCGCCCGCGATGCGGGCCTTGGCCTGCTGCAGCGACTGCCAGTCCCACGCGCCCTTGAGCCGCATCAGGTACGCGTTCTGGACGACCATGTTGACGCGCCCGTGGCGCTCCTCGAACCGCGACGAGTGCTCCAGCGGCTCACCGAGCGCGACGTACCGCCCGGCGGCCATCTCGCGGCGCGCGTACTGCTCGCACCACGAGCCCTCGTAGTTCACCGCCGCGTCCTTGTCCGCCACCGCCGGGACGCCCTGCGCGAGCACCGAGGCGGCGAGGTACTTGCCGAGGTACATGCGGAACCGCCCGCCCTGCGCCCGGCCGAGGTCGACGCTGAGGCCGTGGTGCTGCGCGAAGCAGCCGTCGAGGAACGACTGGTCGAGCACCACCGTCGACTCCGGCAGGAACACGAACTCCTCGAAGTGCTTGGCGGCCCAGCCGATGGTGTCCAGCTCGAACGCCCGCGTGAGGTGGACGACCACCGGCCAGCGGGAGCCGTCGAGGCTCGTCAGCAGGTCCGCCAGCCACGGCGAGTCGCCGCGCGTGGCGCCGATGACGAGCGCCTGCGTCACGGCTTGGGAGCGGGCTTCCTCCCGCCCGAGCCGCGGCAGGTCGGGCAGCGCACCCAGACGTCGTACGCGCCCTTCACCCTCGGGATCTCGCCCCGGCCGCCGCAGCGGCTGCACGCGTCACCCATCAGTAGCTGCTCGCGATCTCGATGTCGGGAAAGAACGGGTGGACCGCCCGCCAGCCGTCGGCGTTCCGGTGCTCGTCGCAGAGGTCGGCGTCTCCGAGCAGGCGGCTCGCGAGTCCTCGCTGCGTCCACGCCGTGCAGCCGGGCTGCTCGCACCGGCGCTGCTCGTCCTCCGGCATCTGCGTCGGCCGGAGGCTCGCGGCCTCGTGGTCGTAGAAGCAGCGCTCCGCCTCCTCGCGCGTCGCGTGGGCGTGCGGCTGGCCGGGCTTCGGCCCCGTGCCGCTGATGGCCTGCTCCTCGGTCGGGCGTCCGTCGGGCCACGTGACGCAGCCGCCCGACGTGTGGATCACGCCGTCGTTCATCGACGTCCACGCCCAGCCGGAGCCGTCCGACCGCTGGCGTGCCTCGTAGTAGTTCATGTCGCTCCTCTCTCGCACGCCGGGCACAGGTGCGGCGGCGGACCCGATGCCACGATCTCCTCGGGGATCGCCGCCCCGCACCGGCAGTTCCACGCCACCGCCTGCGGGTACGCCCGCAGGTGCGTGACGGCCGGCCAGTGGCGGTGCTTGCGGTAGCCCCGGTCGGTGAGCACCTGCCCCAGCCGGTTGTCCACCCAGCCCCAGTAGCGCGGCGGAGGCCCGTAGGTCAGCCGCCCGGCCGCGTCGAGCGCATCCGGCTCGGCCCGCACTAGCGCGTCGGAGAACCGCACGCAGCCGAGGTACCCGTCGTACTCGCTGTTGCAGCGGTAGACCGTCACGCACCACGGCTCGGGACAGTCGAGCATCGCTCGGATTGCGCCGGGGTAGACCACGATGTCGTGCTCGATGACAACGAAGCCCGCGCCGTCCGCCCACGTCCGCGCCAGCAGGTCGTGGTATGCCGTCTCGCTGGCGGACACGTCCACCACCTCGGGGCGCCAGCCGTCCGCCTCCAGCGCCGCGACTACCTCCGGCCGCAGCCCCGGTGAGGACGCGCGGGGGTTGGCAGCGTGGGGGACTACGACTCGCGTTGGAACAGCTCCGCCGCGAACCCGCCTCCGCCCGACGTGAACTCGCCGTGCTCGTCGCGCGGGTGCTCGCTCGGGTCCCACTCGGCCTTCGTGAGCCGGTCGCGGAGCCGCAGCAGCTCGGGCGTAGAGAGGGTCGTGAGGTCCGACAGCGCCGCGGCGGCGCTGTCCGCTGAGTCCGGCAGGGGTACCAGCTCGTACTCCAGCTCGCACCGGCAGTTACTCGCTATAATGCCTCCAGCAACGAGCCAGCCCCCCTCGGAGCCGAGATCGTAGACATGCCCGTCCATCCAGCCCCGGCGGACCTCGATGATCTGATCCGCCGCTACGAGGCCGGGGAATCGGCGCAGCATCTCGCAGGCGAACGCGGCGTCCGCGTCTACGTCGTGACCCGCTGGCTGCGAGAGGCGCACGTCCCACTCCGCAGCCGGTCCGACCGCATGTACGGCGCTTGGAAGCACCGCTACAGGGCTAGCGACCGACTCCCCGCCGAGGAAGTCGTCCGTCGGTACCTCGCGGGCGAGTCGGGGAAGGTGCTCGCGGAGTCCTACGGCGTGAACCGCACGGCCATCAACGCCGTGCTCCGACGCGCTGGTGTCACGGTCCGCAACCGCAGCGCGGGCCTGACTGCCCGCTGGGCTGGCGGCGAGTCCCCTGACCGCCTGCTCCGGGCCGCGTGGAAGGCGCGACGAGGGACCGTCGTCGAGGCGGGGGAGGCTCTGCGACGCAGCGAGGGCCGCCAGCGTGCCCGCAGCGGGGTCGGGCGATACGAGGCGGAAGTGGCGGAGGCCCTGCGGCGCTACGGCCTCTCCGTCGTCGAGCAGATGGCGGTCGGTCCCTACAACGTAGACGTCGCCCTCGACGCCGAACGCGTCGCCGTGGAGATCTTCACGGGCGGGGTAAAACGCCCCGCGCCACGCGGCCGTTCCGTGCTCCAGAAGTTCGAGGACCTGCTCGACGGGAGCTGGACGGTCGTGCGCGTCATCGCCCGAACTCACGTCGACGTGGACGGCTTGTGCCAGTACCTCGCCGCCCTCGCGGAGTCGATACGCCGCGACGAAGCCGCGTGGCGTGGCTACGGGGTGGTTCGGGGTGACGGCCAGCCGGTGCCCCGCCGCCGTTCGCAGTTCGATGATCTCCCCGCGATAGCGCGACCGCATCGCGCTGACGAAGCGGCCTGATACCTCGGTCCCCGGCGCAAAGCAGTTCCAGCCGCCCTCGCACACCGGCCCGCCGAACCCACCGTCGCCGGGATAGGGGTGCTCGTCGTCCCCGAACCACATCTTGCCGTCGCGCTCGTCGCAGAGGTCGCAGACGACGCCGTCCTCCTGCGTCCGCCACGTCACGCGGTTGATCTCTCCCTGCGTCCGCACGCCGGAGGCGAAGCCCTGCTCGTACACCGGGTTCAGGCTGGCGGCGTAGGTCCCCATGCGGGCGTCGGCCATCGCCGCCGAGACGGCCCCGGTCAGCAGCGCCGCCCCGAGCGCCGCCACCGCGTCCGCGATCAGCGAGCCGTGCTTGGCCGCGGCGGTCGCCACCTGCTCGTCGTCCCAGCCCGCGTCCTCGGCTCCGCTGTCGTCCCAGCCCGCCCGCATCGCCTCGGCATAGGCCGCCAGCAGGAGCTTCTTGGCCTCGTCGGTGAGGGTGAGGGGGCCGCCCTTCGCGACCTGCGGCATGTGCTCGTCGATGAGTGCCTGCAACCCGTCGCGAAGGCGGGCCACGATGGGGTCGAGCGAGGCGGCACGGCGCTTGCCGCCGGAGCGCAGGACGATGATCTTGGCGGCCTTGGTGGTGGAACCGCGCTGTTCGTGGAGTGCAGCCATCTGAGCATTCACAACGGGCATGCGCTTCGGCCAGTCGGCATTATCGAGATCATCATCGGGCCCGAATGCTAGCCCGGCCGGATCGGCCTTCTTCATCTGCGGCGGTCCGCCAGTCGAGAAGTACTCTTCAAGCCCCGGCCCAGACTTCCCGTACCAGCCCAAGTACGACGTCTGGTACGTACCTCCCAGTACGACGATCTCCTGTTGTGACCCCCCACCAAAGCCGGTCCGTGGCGTCGAGAGGATGCGCTCGCGCGGCACCCAGACACCGTCTATCCGTCCGTACCTGCCATGCGCCTCGAATCCCTGGGTGTACCCGTAGGCCGTGCTCGGGTCGAAGGAGAAGGAGCTGAGCGGCTGGAGGCGCATCCACCCCTTGTCCCGGTGTCCGTCATATCGTCCACTGCTCTTGTCGTCCATGCGGGAACCGCGGTACAGATACATGCCTTCGACGCCCTTGGACTTCAGCTCTTCCTGCGTCTGGTTGTACATCTCGCGGAGGAAGACCTGGTCGGCTTTGCCTTCTGGTCTCGCTCCGGCCTCGTCCTGCATCGCCTGAGCCCATGGACGAGCCACACCCTTCAGCCCAAACTCGCGCTCAGCCGCCTGTTGCATAGCAATGGCAGACGCAGAATGGTCACCGGATGTCTCAGCCCAGTGCTTCACCAGTGCACGCGCCTGATCCTCAGATGTCTTGGAGCCGAGCTGGGCCTTCCATTCCTCGTTGTCCTTCAGCGCTCCACCGAGCCCCTTGGCGGACATGTCATGGAGCTGCTCGCTGACCTCGTCGCTGTAGCCGCGCTGCGCCTCTGGCAAGACATTGTGATAGGCCGAACGCACCGCATCATTCGCGGCGTTGCGCGAACGGAACGAGATCGGTCTTGGCTGAGGACCCTCAAGCGGTTTGCCGAGCCCGGCTGGCGCACTACCGCCTCCCTCCCCACCCGATGCAAACCTCCCGTCCTCGTCCCGCGGCTGGTCGTCGGAGTACTTGACCAGCGCCGCGCGTGCCCCGAGCAGGTCGCCCGATGCCACCAGTCGCCGCACTTCCAGCAGCGTCTCGGTGGGGAGGCTCGCGATCATGCCAGCTTCGTGAGGTCGACGCCGCGCCGCGCCAGCTCCACGTCGATCAGCGCCAGCAGGTCCGCCGACTTCTCGGCCGGGTAGAACGGGCTCTCGGTGATCACGTCCGAGTGCTGGCCGATGGGCGCCGTGCCGTGACCCGCCAGCAGGCCCTTGTCCGTCGGGATGGGAGTGCCGGTCGCCTCCGCAACCTGACAGTCGCCGCACAGCCCGACCGCCGCCTCGCTGATCGGCACGTCGGGCGATCCCAGCAGCGGCGTCCCGCAGCGCCGACAGCGCGTCGGGTGCGGGGCCTCGGCGTTGGGGGCCGCGCCCTCAAGGTCGAACGGAGCCAGCCCGGACGCGACCGGAGACGACACGGCGAAGTCCTTGTCGAGTGACTGACGCGCTGCCTTGTGGGCCTGCTCGACCGTCATGCCCGAGAGGTCCCGTCCCGCGAGGATCGAGGCGGAGGTGAGGAACGCCCGGTCGGCGTCGCGGATCGCCGCGTCCCCCGCGAACAGCTCGACCTGCTCCGGGGTCAGGGCCGACGTGACGAAGTTCGTCACGTCGCGCCCGGCCTTGGCGTAGCGCCGCAGCACCGCCAGCTCCGCGAGCTGGGCCTTCCCGCTGACCGACGCGGACTCGTCCTGCATCGAGCCCCGGATGCGGTCGCGGTACTCGTCCGGCACGTTCGTCCCGACGAACGCGGGCACGTCCTTCCAGCCCGCCTTGTCGGCCCCGCCCGTGCGGTGGTAGCCGTCCGCCACCGTCAGCCCGGCGCGGTTGTAGACGCCCTTCGACGCGAACTCGCAGACGACGATGGGGTCCATCGTGGCCCCGCGCGCCAGCGAGTCCGCGATCTCCGCCTCCTTCTCGGGGTTGCGTCCGCCCGGCCGCCGCCTCCAGTTGATGTCGTCGAGCTTGACGTGCGGCTCCATCCGCCAGTCGATGCGGTCGTCGGCCGCCCACTTCACCTGATCCTCGGGGTACGAGCGCAGCAGGTACCCGTGGATCGTGCTGGGGAGCTTCTTGCCCTTGTAGCGGATGCGCCACTTCACTACGTCGGCCAGCGAGAGCTTGCTGGCCGAGGACCCGGCGTCCGACGGTGACGGCGTAGGGCCGTCGCCCTGCGTGCCCTCACCCTCGGATGGGGTACCAGACCGCTCCGGGGGCTTCGACGGCGCTACGGCCGGTTCTCGGGTCTGTGGCGCGGTTCCAGCGGGCGCCCCGCTGGGGGCGTTCGGCTCCGCGTCGCTCCCGCCCGCCGGGGCGCCGGGGACCGTGCCGCCGGGGGCGATGGGGGCGGGCGCCGTGACCTCCGGGTCGAGCGGGATGATGCCGGTCCCCATGACGAAGATCGGGGTGCTGGTGAGCGGCAGGCCCCACGGGTCGCCGCCGTTGTCGACGATGACCTGATCGATGGTCTTCTGGCCGTGGCCGATCTCGCTGGCCTCCGCCGCCGCCTTCTTCTCCGCGTCCTCCTGCTCCTCGAACTCGACCCACTTCCACTCCAGATCGGCCTGCCCGAACCCCTGCTGGATCAGCGCGTCGAAGCGCTGCTTCCACACCTTGCGGTCGGGGCGCGTGCGCTGGCGCACCGTGGCGTCCATCATCTCCTGCGAGGCCGACGAGCCGCCCAGCCCGGAGGTGCGCCCGCCCGGCATCTGGCCGATCTCCTGCGGCATGACGTGGAGCACCGGGTACAGGTACTCGATGATCGAGAGGTCGACGTCCTTGCTGAAGCTGAGGTCCTTCTGCGGCAGCGCCTTGCTGTCCGGCGGCAGCACGATGACGCGGTGCTTCCACGCCACGTCGCCCGCCAGCGAGTTGAGGCTGTTCTGAAGCTGGAGCTGCTGCGTGGCCGTGGCGTACGCCGGACCGGCCACCACGAACACGCCGGGGATGGTGCCCTCGCTCCAGTAGTCGTTCAGCCACACCTGCCGCTGCAGCCCGATCACGATGGGGAGCAGCGAGGCGGCCACGGGCGACAGGCCGTAGGGGCTGTTCGTCCACGGCGTCTGCCGCCAGTAGTGGAGCTGGTCCATGCGGTACGCGCCGTCCGGGTCGGCGTCGTCGAGGTCCGCGTGGAGCCCGCCCGCCTCCATCAGCGCGTCGGCCTCGTCGGCGTCCCCCAGCGCGAGCACCTGCATCATGTCGACGCGGGGCACGCCCCACAGGTACTGCTGGTAGGCCACCGCGGGCGGCAGCGGCAGCGCGCCGCGCTCGTCCACCAGCGGGCGGATGGTCGCCGCGTCCAGCAGCTCCCAGTGCGCCAGCCCGCTCCCGAACAGCCCCTTGCCCGGTACCCGCGTCGGAAGCGGGTGGACGGCCACCGCGTCCATCACGAACTGATCCCACAGCGCCGCGGTGAACCAGCTCTGGAACCCGTCGGTGTAGTTCGGGTCGATGTGCCAGCGGAACCAGTCGGCGACCTGCTTGGCGCGCGCCGCCTGATCCTTCGCCACGCCCTTGTCCGACTTGGCGACCTGCTGTGCGTCGCGCGTCGGCCCCACGTCCCAGTCCAGCCCGACCAGCTCGCGCACCCGCACGTCGAGCATCCCCCACAGGGTCGAGTACCGCTGGGCCAGCGAGCGCAGGGTCTGGAACGCGGCCAGCGTCAGCCCCTCGCTGCCGGGCTGCCCGATGGGGAGGTTCCAGCCCACGGGGTACTGCCAGCGCCGCGGAGCGGGGCGACCCGAGCCGCCCTCGGCGGGCTGGTCGAGCGGCATGGGCAGGATCGGCATGAACGGGCCGAACGCCCCAGACAGGAAGGTGTCCCACGGCCGCGGCAGGGCCGGGCCGACGGGGCGGCCGCTGACCCAGCCGGAGTAGCCGGAATACGGCTGCATCCCGGCGGGCGCGGTCCAGCCCATCAGCCCGGGGTCGGGCTGCGACTGCTGCTGCTTCTCGATGGCCCGCAGGCGCGCGATGGCGAGCGGATCAGCCAATCAACCTCCTCAGCCCACGATCACCGTCAGCTCGCGCGCCACGTGGCCGCGCTCGTCTGCCAGCGCGTCGGCCTGCGCGGCCACGTAGTCCTCCGGCCAGATGATCTCGGAGGCGTCCCAGTGCTCCCAGAACTCCACTGCCGTGGGAGTCGAGCCGTCCGGGCGGAAGCGGATCGACCGCAGCCGCGGGCAGGCGCGCTCGTGGACCCCGCCGCACCACGCGCAGCGTGCGGCGAGCTGGGCGGCGCGCTCCTCGTCGGTGAGCAGGGCCAGCCGCCGCCGCCGCTCCTCCACGCCGTCCACCCGACGGCGCAGGGACGCGGCCTCGGCCAGCGCCGCCTGCCGCTCGCGGTCGGACTCGGCCAGCGCGTCGCCGGCCTGCTGCAGCGCCTGCCGGGCCTGCTCCAGCGCCTCGGAGGCGCTGCGCGCGTTGGCGGTCCCCGCTCGCAGGTCGTCGCGCAGGTGCTGTGAGGCCAGCTCGGCGCGGACCCAGAGCACGGCCAGCGCGAGGCAGGCGGCCCCCAGTAGGACCTCCGGCAGGGTCACGTCAC
>JAEHJW020004490.1_pt1 | contig 32385 bp, 35 predicted proteins | sample 9271431 | NCBI WGS metagenome assembly JAEHJW02 | reverse complement strand
CCCGACGCTCGTCTGCGTGCCATCCATCCGGTAGAGCGTCCCCGCGGTCCATGAGATCGTCACGGCCGCGTCGGTCGAGCTGTAAGAAAACGTGACGGTCGAGGCGCCCGTGGCGATCGAGCCTAGTGGGCTAACCGCGCCAGCGACCGTGGCCACGCGGCGGGTGGAGTCCATGTAGGAGCCAAGGAAACGTGAGTAGGTCGCGCCGTCAGCGACCTCTGTGTCCAACATGCGGAGTCTAGAAACCAGGGGCTGAGTGAAGACAACATTGCCGCCGCTTGCCCCACCTAGTGCCGCAAAATGGAACTGCGCGAATGCGGCGGACGCAGGGGCTGTCACCGTCATCGAACTTACACCACCGCCTGCCGTAGCATTTCCTGAAATCGAGCTGATACCCGTTCCTGAAGCCTCGTTCCAGTCAACCCAGACTTGCCCCTCGCAAGTTCCGCTGGAGGACTGGACTGTTATTTCGCTATAGAACTGATCTCCTGGACGCACCGCTATCCGTTGAGTGGTCCCAGAGCCATCCATCGGGCGAACATTGTTGTAAAGGTTGACGCCTGCACTTACTGAAACGGTAGGAGGCAAAAAGGCTATGTTCGCCGACCCGGCGTAATCTGAGTACCAAAGCGAAGGCTGTGAAAATGTTGGATCGAGATACAGATTATCGCCAGCTTTATTCGTCAACAGAGCCGCACGCTGAGGGGTCAGAATGGCGTTACGTCCAGTGGACGAGTCGTCTGGTATGTTCGCGAGGGACTTGCCGACATGGCCGCTCTGCGTGAAGTCGATCAGCGCTCGGCTATTCGGATCGATGTACGACACCCCGTACATGCTGCCGTTCTTGACCGCAAAACGCGTGGTGCCGTCCGGTATGTTGTCGAGCACCTTCCCGATGTGGTAGGTGCCTGTGAAGTCCACCCTGGGGTTGTTGTTCGCGTCCCAATAGGAGACGCCACCGAGGCCGTTGCCATTGACGACGGCGAAGCGAGAAGGGCCGTCAACCGTGTAGTTAAGGTTGATGTATCGGCTGGTCAGATTGTTGAAGTACCCCAGCGGCAAGCGCGCGTAGGTCGTACCGTCGCCGACGTTGTCTAGGGTCTGCGGGCCCGCCATCACCCAGTTGGCGTTCGTGGTGCTGGGGGCGGAGTTCGTGTTCGCCGTCACACAGATCCAGTAGTTGCCGCCATAGGTGACTTCGGCGCCGGCCACATAAGCCGGTGTCGAGGACCAGGCGCCCTGATAGGCGCTGTAGCTCCCGACCGATTGCCAATTGCCGTTCGAGGTGCTCGGCTGGCTGTTCGTGTTCGGTGCCGTGGCGACCCAATAGGTCTGCCCCTCTACGACCTCGTCGCCCTTGAGGTACGCGGTCGTGCTGCTCCAGAGCCCCCGGAAGTTGTAGGCCACGTTCCCGGCAGCCCGGCTGCCGAGCAGCCGCACGAAGGTCGCCCCGTCCACCACGCTGTCGAGAGAGCCGCCAGTCGATTGGACGCTCGTGGTATAGGCCGACCAGATGAACGCCCAAGAGCGCGAGCGGACCCGGTAGTAATAGGTCGCAGGCCCCGAGAAGGCATGCACGTAGTGCGTGCCCTGCACCTGGCCAAGGACTGACCAGGTGGCGTTGTCCGTCGAGACCTCGACCGAGGTGATCGCCACCGCGGCCGGGTTCGGGACGTCCCAGGTGATGAGGTTGCCGTTGGCCGCTCCGGTCGCACTGAGGTTGGTCGGCGTCGGCGGCGTGTCGGGCACCTCCTCCGCAGTCCCAATCACGTAGGTGATTGCCGTCAGGGAGGATTCGCTCACCAAGCCGCCGCCGTATAGATTCCACGGCTGGATCTTGATGTAGACCGTGGTGCCGACCAGAGACGGGTCCACTTGCCAGCGGAATACACTCTCATCTACCCGAATCCACGGCGCGCCGATGGCATGCGCGGCGATTCCCGTCTCGTAGCAGCCGCGGCGCAAGTAGCCGTTGCCGAGCGTGTAGGTGCCATCCGAGTTGAGCGTGGTGCTCGAGTACGCCACCAGCTCGGTGTCGATCAGCATCAGCGTCGAGAGGTTATCGGCCTCGGCATCGGTGCCGCCCGAGAGCGTGCCACCGGCGTCCAGAGCGACGCTAAAGCTGTTCGTGGTGTCCGGGTCCGTGCTCGAGGTGGCAAGCGCCGCGGTCAGCGTGCCGTACCGGCAGCCCGGGGAGACGGTGCCGATCTTGGTGTACGAGACATTGTCGAGCGACACCAGGATATTCGCGCCGCCCCAGTTTGTGCCGGAGCCCCCGACGCCGATCCACACCTCGGGCACCCCGTCGGTGAGGAATTGCGGCCCACGGAAGATGACGGCCGGCTGAGTGGTATCAGGGGCGCCATTGACGGAGGGCACGTAGCCTGCCGGCGGCTCCACGGTCTGTGTGGCGCCCACAGCGACGCCGGCGGGGAACTCCTCGCACACGAACTGCAGCTCGTTCGTGCCCTGCTCGCTGATCGACTTGATCCGCACCGGCTCGTTCACCAGCTCAGCCTGGGAGTCCGAGAGCGCGATCACGTCCCCCGGCTCGAAGGCCACGTTCTCCATCGTGGTGGTGAACGTATAGGTGTTGCGGATATAGAGGGCGCGCTGCAGGATGGTCTGCGCAATCCACTGCGCCAGCGTCCCATTGGTGATCGCGTGCCCCTGAATAATCTCCTGCTGGCGCACGCTGAAGGTGGTGTCGATATCGGCCTGATCCTTGGCCTCGGCCACCGAAGTGTTGTAATTGTTCGCGCGGTTGACGTACTCGACCCGGATCACGTTGTAGAGGTCCGAGAGGGGCTTCCTCGTCACCTGCACCGGCTTGATGTAATCGGAGTCCTGGAAGTACTTCTGGACGGTGGTGGCTGGCGTGTAGGTGACGCCGTTGCCGGTCACCGTCTCATCGCCGTACGGAATGACGGTGAGTTTTCCTTCCGACCACGCGGTGTTGCTGTTCGTGATCTGAAGGAAGCGCGTCAGAATCTCGTTCATGGTCGTCTGCTGGTCGACCTTGAGCGAGAGAAAAATGCCATTGGCGACGCAGTAGTCGTGGTAGAGCGAGAGGTCCCCGAGGTACTGGAACCCGAGCCCGTGCGTGGTCGAGGTCAGAAGATCGGCGAAGATCGCGGAAGGATCGGCGTCGATAATGGGTGGGGAGGCGGTGGGCGCGTACTGGAAGAGCCCGGCGATCTCGAAGTTGAAGTTCGGCACGTTCGGAGAACTGCCGAGGGCGAGGTTGATGCAGCCGACCCATGCGGTATCTGGGTACTGAAGCGCGTCGGCACCGGAGAGATGTGACCACGCGGGCTGCGTGGCCGAGCCTGCCGAGAACGTGCCGTTTATGTCCGAGAGCGATGTGGTCCCGGAGTCTTTCCAGATCGTCACGAGTCCCGCGACCGGTCCCTCGCACAGGGCGAGCTGGAAGCTGGACGAGTAGGTGTAGGAGGTACTGACGCCACCGCCGCCCTTGCCGACCGACTGCTTGTGCTCGACGGACTGGAAGTCCCCGTACCAAATCAGGTTGCCGGGGATGCGCTGCTGCCCATAGACGATGGTCAGCCCGAGGCCGTATTGGGATCCCTGCACCTGCATCCCGTTGTAGCGGGTCGCCTGCGTCGCCACGGGCTGTCCAGCGCCCGGCATCATGCGAGAGCCCTCACGCGCCAGTAGCTGTCCAGACGCGGCAGGATGGCCGAGCGCTCGCGCCGTTCGACACGCCGCGCGATGGCGCACGCGTGCACGACGAAGTCGGCATCCACGATGAGCGCCCCGTGGGCCACGCACCGACCGAAGCGATAGAGCGCAATGTCAGCTGGGAGCGCCTCCTCCCCGTCCGGTAGCCGGTCCGCGTATTGCGCAATCGTCGCCAAAAATCGTTCCTCATCGCGGTGCAGAAACCAGCTCGCCGGGTACGGCCGGGGATCGAAGCGTTCGATCACGCCGCAGGCCGAGAACCACTCGATCAGCGACATGGCGCAGTCGACGCCGCGGCCCTTGACGCACTGAGCGTGGTGATACGGGGTCGGCGGATCGCACCAACTTAGCGCCTCGGCGACCACGGCGGCGCGCAGCTCAGAACTGCTGGATGCGACCATTGATGCCTCGAGGACCGATGCGCGGCTGCAGGGGCTGCGCGTTGCCGCCCGCGGTGCCGGGCGCGCTCGCCGCGACACCGGTGTACTGGGTGGAGGGGTCCGGTACATACGGGAAGCCGCGGTAATGCGCGAGGTTGTTAAACCGGTTCGAGCACGTCGCGCGTGTCTTGTCGCAGCCGAAGATTGCATTCACGGTGTCGCCGACCGCAGGGACCGTGTAGAGCGGGTAGACCAGGGTGATGAGGCCGCCCACGTAGCTCTTGACGGTGCGCACCTGCCCGGCATTGGCCCCCGAGGTGAACTTGATGGTGCCCGCCTGAAAGGTGCCGTCGGCGAGATTGCCCCCCGAGAGCGTGAGCGGGAAGGACGTGGCCGACGGCGACGCACCGACGCTGCCGGCGTAGGTGAAATTGGACGCGAGCAGCCCACACACGCCGTCGTAGAGTGTATTGGCACAGGACGGCAGGATGTAGGTGCGCGGGAAGGTGGCCTTCAGCTGCGCGAGCGGTGACTCCACAGTGATCTTGATCTGCTTGCCGGTCAGCGTGATCTGCCCGACGTAGCCGATGAACCAGGAGACGGAGCCCACCGCGGTATCGGTCCAGCTGTCGGAGATGAACCGGTCGATCTCCACCTGGGCGAAGTCGAAGAGGTTCTGCCAGGCACTCTTGACCAGCGACTGGCCGTTGATGGTCGCGGACCCGTCATCGAGGATGGTAATTCCCATCTGGTCGACATTCAGCCCCATCGACCACTTGGCTTTGTCGCGGCTGATCGGAGGGCCGACCACAAAGGTGTTGCCGTTGACGGTGAGCGGGGCGGTGCTCGTGGTCCAGCGCAGCACGGTGCCATTGAGGAGCGTTATCGTGAATAGGTCGGCGAACACGAAGGGACCGCCCCCGGCGAGCACGGCCTGGAGAGCTGCGCTGATCGTTCTCAAAAGTAGGTCTCCAGACTCACGGTCTTGGTCTTGTAGAGCTGGGCCATGAACTGCTCGATGTCCGCCGTACCCTTGGCGAAGCGGCACTGGAAGTAGTAACTGCCTGTCCAGGTCAGCACCACTCCGGCCGACGGCGCGCTATTGAAGGTCAAGAGGTTGCCGCTGACGCTCCAGCCAGTGCCGTTCGCCGACGGCGGGGAGGCGCCCGTGGTGGCGATGCCGCCCGCGGGCATCGTCCATGCGGTGCCGATATTGACGGTCGCCTGATACACCTCGGCGCCCGAGGCGGTCCCGGCGTACACGGCGTATTGCGTGGCGCCGCTCTCTGCGGCGGGAGAGGCGACCTTGAGCAGGTAATCAGCGGAAACCGCAAGGCTGGCTTCCACGGAAGCGGCTGATAGCTGGCCTGTGACCTGCGCGTACGCTGTTTTGACGTAGTAGGTCGTGGCAGCAATCGTGCCGCCTGATACTTGGCTCAGCGATGGCGTGCCCGGCGCATTGATGGCGCCGGACGGCACCGAGGTTCCCCCCGCGTAGACCGTCGGCGTCCCATTTGCGGCCCCGACCGGCTCGGCAAATCCGCCATAGCTGCGCAGCAGCGTGAAGGTGGTGGTGACGCCATCCCCGCTCCCGATGGCCTGCGCGCTCACGGTATCCTGGCCGGGGCCCGCGTCGAACCAGAACGGCGTAACGTTCCCCTGCTGCTGGTTGAAGAACGCCAGCAGCGTGTTGAAGTCTGTGGCGGTCAGGACGTTGTACTGCAGCGTGAACTTGTACAGGGGGTAGGTCTGGTAAGTCGCGGCCACCACGCGGCCGGTGACCGTCTTTTGCACCTGCGCGTTCCAGACAGGAGCCACCGTCACCGGCCATGCGAGGCCGACGAGAGAAGGGTAGAGGTTCACGCGAAGGCGCCCACCCGCATCGCGTTCTGCATGCCGGCAGCCAGCGCTTCGGGGTTGCGCTGAAGCGATTCGTGAAACGAGGCTGCATCGATCGCGTGGATGTGGTAGTGGTGCTCGACGGTACCGCCGCCGCCCCCATCCCCGCCGCGGCCGCTCACTGCGGATCGATAGTCATCCGCGAAGGGCCTGGGCAGGATGGTCTCGCCAGCGTGCACCATCGCCGGCATGTCGCGCGGCACGCTCCACGCGCCCACATCGAAGCTGGCCATGGCCTCATAGGCTCCGACCGCGGCAAACGCCGTCGCGGCGGCGATCGGCGCCAGCACTGGTCCAACGTACGGAATGCCTGCCACCGCGCTGTATGCGCCGGCAGCCGCTTTTGCGGCGTCCGCACGGATAGTCGCCATGTTCAGGAGCGTGGAGCTCGCTTTCTCTTGGGCCTGCGCCGCCGTCACCACGGCGGTCCGCGTCGCGGTGCCGGTGATCGTCGCCATCGTTTTCTGGGCCTCGCTCGCCACCCAGGAGACCTTGGTCTCAATGGCGGTATCGAGGTACTTGAGTAAGATCGAGTCCAGCATCCTCCCCACGGCCATCTGCATGGTCTGGGTGCCCTGGATGATGCCGTTGATCGAGGTCGTGAAGGCCGAGCTGATCGGCGCGAACATGCGCTGGTAGGCTGCCGCCTGTTTCTGCGCGGCGGACTCCTGAGCTGCCGTCATGCGCTGAAGATGCGCATCCTGCAGCCCCTCGATCTCGGCGTTGATGCGCGCCTCGAGGGCGGGCTTGTTTTTGGCGAGCGCCAGTTCCTTCTGATACGCGGCGAGCTGCGCGGCGTACTCCTGCTGGTAGAGAGCCTGCACATCGGAGAGTTCCTGCGCGTGGCTGATCTGTCCCTCCGCCTCTTCGGTGCGCAGTTCCTGGATCTTGATCTGCAGCATCGCCTGAGCGTGGCGGCGCGCGGCTCCTTCGTTGATCGAGTTCACCTGGTCGGCGATCTGCACCCGGCGCTCGGCGGCGCGCTGGAAGGCCGAGAGGATCCGCCCGTCCTGTGCGATCTCGGCACTGGCGTAGTGCGGCGACTCGCTCGGCATCTGGTAGGAGCCGACCTCACCGGCGCTGCGAGCCGCCGCGGCCTTGCGCTTGTGGTTCGCAATCAGCTGATCGTAGATGGCGTTGCCCTTGGTGAGGTGCCCCTGGGCGTTGAAGACGTCTCCCTGCAGGAGCGCATCGTGCGGATTCGCCTTATGGAGGGCCTCGATCTCGGCGGTGACCTGGCGCTGGTGTTCGAGGGCGGCGTTGACGCTCTTGAGGCCGGCAACCTGCTTGTCGAGTTCGGCCGCAGCCCGGATGCCGGCGGCGTTGATCTGGTCCTGTTGGGCCTTTGCCTTGGCGGCGGCGGCGTTCTTCTGGTGGGCGAGCTCGAGGGAGCGAATCTCGCCTTCGATTTGCGCCGCCTGGGCGGCGTTCTGCGCGCTGTAGCCGGCCGCGCTGGTATAGCCTCCGCCGCCCTGCACTTCGGCCAGTTTGGCCTTCAGTCTGGCAAGCTTCTGAGCGTAGGTCTCCGGCGATCCCACGGACTCGAGCGCCGACCAGGTGGAAACCGCGGCGTCTTTGATGCCCTCGAACGCGCGGACGATGTACCCCTCATCCCGCATCGCCTGCTCGGCGCGCGCGTGCATCGCGGCGCCGAGGTCGTCAATGGCTGCCTTGGCGGCCGCCGTAGCGTGCCCCTCCTGCTCGAGCGCCGCGATCTGCTGATACTCGGCGGTCGTCAGGAAGTGGTACTGATCGTTCAGCTTGACGACCGCCGTGAGCGGCCGCTGGGCGAGCTGCTCGACCGCCTGCGTCGCCTGCTTCATAGACGAGTCGGTCAGGTCCGCGAAGTCCACCGCGGCCTGAGCGGCTTCCTGCAGCGTGGAGCCGGTGAACCTGCCCGACTGCGCGAGCGTCAGGAGCGCCGATCGAGCGGCCCCGATGGTGATATCGCCGCCGGCGATCGCCGCGGCCATGGACTCGAAGCGCCCCTGCGTTACGCCCGCCGCGCCGTTGGTAGCGAGCATCGCGGCGTTCAGCGCGTCCGCGTCCCGCTCTCCCATAACCATCGCTGCGCCGAGAGCGCCCACGGCGAGCGCAGTCCCGGCAATCGAAATACCGAGGGGGGTGAAGAGGCCCGAAAGGATCCCCATTCGATTGGCCAGAACCACCGATGAGCCGCCCAGGCGCCGGAAGCGGCCCGAGGCGATCTCATCGATCATGTACGTGGCTTCGCGGGCCGTGCTGCCGTTTACGACCGTGGCAGCGGTGTTTTCATCGAGGGCCGCGGTCTCTGCATCGATCGCCGTAGCGTCGTCCAGGCGAGCCGCCAAGCGCTGGTACTCGGCCTCGATCTCCTTGTTGGCTGCGGCCTCCTGCATCGCAAAGGCGGCCTGCTGGGTGCCGCTCATGCCCTCGTAGTACGCCCGCGTCGCCGCCAGATAGGCGTCCCGGCGCTGCTCCATGGTCGCCAGGGCGTCCCCAAGGGATGCCACGTCGGCCTTTCTGCCCGCCCGCAGGAGCGTATTGGCGCGGGTCTCGGCATCGATCATGGACCGCCGGGAAGCCGCCCACACCTGAGCGGTGCTCATCGCCTCGGCACGCAGGGACTGCTCCCCCGCGGCGGCCGCCTGGCTATTGGCCGCCTTATTGACCGAGGCGCTGAACGTGTCGATCTGCGCCGTCGCCTGCGCGAGGCCGGCCGTCAGGCCAGTCGTCTTTGCGACAATGTCGACGGCGAGGGTATTGCCAGCCATTTCGGATCTCTCAGAGTAGGGTGCTCGCGGCGCGGCCTGTTAAGATGCAGCCGGAGACGGGAGGCCAGACGATGTTTGCCGAAAGGCCCTTGCAGTCGTGCCACCCGCTCTCCCCCTACCTCGGAGGGGGCGCCTGCGACATCGGATTGACGGACATGCGCCCGCCGGTCGCCTCGAAGAATTGCTTGGCGTTCATCGCTCCGGCCTTCCAGCGCTCCTCGAGTGAGCGTCGGTGCGCGGCGATCGCCTCCTCCTCGGTCAGTTCCTTGCCGCCCGGGCGCCAGGTGGTGTAGACGGCGGCCAGGAGGGCGAGCATCTCCGACTCCGGCGGCGCCTCCCGCCAGAGTTCGGTGATCGCGCGAGCGTCCGACATCCGCATCGTGCGGACCTCATCGGGGAGCTTCTTCAGCCCCGAGGCGAGCCGCGCGATGAGAACGCTCAGGCCGCCGTCGCTTCCCCCGGCTGCTTCCCCTCACCGTCGGCGGCGGCCGCAGCGCCTTCCTTCGGCAGGATCCATCCGGAGAATTCGAGAATCGAATCGGCTGCAGCCGAAACATCCTGGATGCGTGCGACCCGGAATCCCTTGATCGCCTCGGCGGTGACCTCCGGATAATCCACGGCCAACGCGGCAGCGATGACGTCCCGGTTGGTCTGTGCGCGCGCGTGTCCGCCCTCGCGAGCGATCTGGAGCACGTCGTGGATCTGTTCCATCTGTCCGATGGTGAGTTCCTTGATCGAAAAGGTGTGGTCGCCGAGGGTGATGGTGAGTGACTTCATGGGGGCCTCTGGAGGGGTAAGCGAGCGGCACCGGCATCCCGCTCGCCCGTCGACCAAAGGCCGACGCCCCATAGAGGTTGACGAGACCGGCTGCCGGGCCGGTATCAGGAACGGTGTCAGGATCAGGCGGTGGTGGCGAGACTCACCATTCCGATTTCCTGCGCCGGATTGGCGAAGAACTCGAAGTCGTACTCCGGCATCGCGTAATCGGTGGTCTTGTGCTGCAGATTCACCTTGCTGCCGACGCACCGGTACAGCCGCACGTAGTACGTGGCGCCGTACAGGGTGGTCGCATAGTCGAGCTGGAAGGTCGGCGTGGTGCCGATCAGGTTGTTCTGGATGACCTGGAACTGGCCCGCCTGCCCGGTCGTAACCTTGTAGGCGAAGTTGATGATCACCGAGACGCCGGCGGTCTCGTCGGCCGAGGAGAACGTGTAGACGCCGGTGGCTTGAGCGTACTCACCGGCGGCCGGGGTACCCGTCACCAGAGTCAGAGGCTCACCGGTCGCAGCGTTCACCACACCCAGGTCGGCATCGAAGGTGCCCGCGCTCGGGATGGTCGGCGTAATGGTAAACGGCGACGCCGGGATCGCGGTGACGGGGCTCGCCCCCATGTAGTACTGCGTGCCGGTCGTCCAGGTGCCGCCGTACAGGACGGTATTGAGCGCGCGCCCCGAGAGGACCGCCGCCTTGATCTTGCCGCTCGTCTTCGCGGTTCCGCGCGCCACCACCAGCGGGAACTGGTTCTGGCCGTAGAGCTGCTTGGTCTCGAAGGAGATGTCGATGGACAACTCGTTCGTGTAGCCGACGTTGAACGGCGTTTCGTCGCCGCCATCATTGCGCGTAAGAACGGCGATGCCGGGGCCAAAGAGTGCCTGCGGCACCGTGTTGGTGTTACCCATGTCGAGAAACTCCAGTGTTGACCCCGGAAACGAAAAAGGGCGCCGAAGCGCCCTTCCCCGCACCTAGAGGCGGTGTTGACTACGGAACGATGATTTCGATGTCCGCCCAAACCTGGGACTGCGGGCCGAGGTCGCCGGTGGCCTTTTCGACCTTTCCATTGAGGCGACACCAGAAGACCATGCCGGCCAGGGTGAACCGCTGGCGCTGCGGATCATCCGGCTTGAATGCCTGATCCAGCGCATCCATGTAGGCGTTGAGCGCGCTCTCTGGCACGGCATCCGGGTCCGCGCCCCCCTTCGAGACGATGCAGATCTCGGGCTTGAGGATCAGCACCTGCAGGTTGTCCTGCCATTGGTACTCCTCGTCGAGGCAGCGCAGAAACAGAGCTGGGCAGCGAACGTCCTCTCCAAAATCTGCGCGCCGGTCGACGAGCGCGAACCCAGTCTGGAGTGCAACCGCGGACCCGTTGGCGGTGGCCGCCTGGCTGATCGTGAGCGGGAAAAGGTTGGTGAGGTAGGTGCCTTCAGGGATTCCGTTCCCGGAGACGGGAAACCCGACGAACAGGCCGGAGGTGCTGCTCGGGTTCGCGAGCGTCTGTGACCCGCGCTGAACGGTTGCGGTGAAGGATGTGGCAAAGAAGGCCGCGATCCACTGCAGGAGTGCCTCCAGAACCGCCTCGCGCGCCGGACGGCTCATGCCTCCACCTGCGTCACCGCCTCGACGATGCCTTCCTCGAGCGCCGCTACCACCTCCGCACGCATATCACCCAGAGGTCCGCGCAGATAGCGATAGGCGCGGATGACCGCGGGCTTTCCCAGACGCGCCCTGATGCGTCGGCTGCTGCCGCGCAGGCGGCGCATGACCCCGCGCGCTTCGTCCCGGACCGCTCGAGGTCGCGTGCTCCCGTACTCAAGGGTCGCTGCCTTGGCGTACTCGGCGGGGTTGCTCGGTGCGTACACCGAGACGTACCCGGCGACTCGGGCCGGGTTATCCGCGTAGACCTTGGAGACGATGAACTGCGCGAGCGCCGGGAGAGCGCTCGGCCAGCGCGGGCTTTTCCGGACGGGGATCGCCGCGCGCACTCCGCCCTGGAGCGCGCGGGAGAGAGCCGTGATGCGCCGCCGCAAGATCCTGCGAGTGCGCCCCGGCATCGCGCTGTACTTCGCGATCACCACGCGCTCGCCGTCGACGTGCATGGCGACCTGGATGTCGCTCATCCGGTCACCGGAGTGCGGTAGTGGTCAACCAAGAGGGCGATCTCCGGAGGCAGGCTCGTGGATTGCCCCGCCACGGGCCCCACCCAGTAGCGCTCGCTTCCCACCAGGTTACCTTGTGTGCGCTCTACCAACGTCGGATCGCGCCCCCTGACACCAAAGCGCATCGTCACGAGGCGCAGACACGCGTCCACCAAGTCGGCGGGAATGGTCTGGTACCCCCCAAGGTACTGCACCGTGGTGGGACGCGTTTCCCACCGCACCTTCTGCGCGGTGAAGTTGTCGAGCCGAACGAGCCAACCCTTCTTGGCGTCCACGGTGAAGTCGGACCCGTAAACCAGGGTCTGAGTCGTGGTCGCGGACAGGGTCTGCACCACCTGCAGCCCGGCGGTGAAGGTCAGGCCCGAGGCCGTTGAGGTCGTCGGATTCGAAAGCTGAACCGAGGACGGGCTGACGGCGGTAATCGTGGTGCCAGGGGGGATGCTGCCGTCGGACGCAAAGATCGGCATTCCGACCGTCAGGCCCTGAGTGCTTGAGGCATTTGTGACCAGGCGGCTGCTCTTGCCGTTACCGGTGAACGTGGCCACTCCGGTCGCGGGCAGCGGCCAGCGCGAGAGCGCGAGTTCGCCGACGCCACCCGGGATCTGCCAGGGATAGGCATACTGGTCGATGAAGAACTGGTCCTGGATCACCTCGGCCTGAAAGACCCGATTGCAGTAGCTGGCAATGGCGATCGAGGCCTGAGTGATGGCGCGGATCAGGAATGCGTCCTTGGAGAGGTCCCCAGCCGGGATGGAAAGCTCGCTCTTGACGACGTCGAGCGTCGTCAGGTCGTAGGGGCCAGCGGGCGCCTGGGCGGTGGCCGCGACCAGAACGGTGGTGATCGCCTCGACGGACAAGGATCAGTACTCGGCGATGATGTTCGTGGCGGTCGTGCTGGTGGCCAGCACCTGAGTGGCGCGGACGTTCAGGTAGGTGCCCGCCGGGACGGCGGCGTAGATCACAGTCTGGCCGCCGGCGGTCACCAGCTGCACATTGCCAGCGCCACCCACCCAGAGGCGCTTGGAGACGGCGGGGAGGAACGCGGTGTTGCTCGGCGTGACGGCCGCGGCGTTGTACGCCGGGGAGAGCAGGTCCTCGGCGCCGGGGAATCGGTCTGTGGCGGCCATGGTCTATCTCCGGGCCTTGCGGCCGAGGTGCAGGATTGGGCGCTCAGGCGCTTTCTGGGGGCGCACCGGGGCGGCGGGGCCGTTCGGCGCGACGAAGGGACGAGGGTCTTTCGCCTCGCCGCGCTTCACCAGATACTCGGCCAGGTTCGGGTCGATGTGAATGTCATCGCCCTTGCGCCAAGGCCGCATGTCCTGGGTCAGCGTCACGGTGGTGAGTGCCATACGATCCTCAGAGGGACGGCGCCCCGAAGGGCGCCATCACTGCCTTACACTGCCGGGAGCGTGTTCTCACCGCCGAGGATCACATCCGCCACGACCTGCACCGTGGGGGACGTCCCGCCGGTGAGCGTCGGGGTAGTGACCACTCGGATGTACCGATAGGCCGCCGTGAGATCCACGGCCAATGCGTTCTCGGTATCGGCAGCCGTGAGCGCTGCGGACTGCGCGACGTTCACACCGTCGGGCAAGTAGTTGGACCAGGTGGCGTTGTCCGGGGCGTGCTGGAGCACGGAGACAACGGAGATTCCGGTCGGGGCGCCGGCCTCGGCACCCACAGCGGTGTGAAGAACGCACGACTGGGCCATGCTGTGCGCCTGGCGGTCGATCGACCCGCCGTTGACGGCAGCGCTTGCCGCCTGCGGCTGGACGCTGGTCACGACGGCAAGAAGCTCGCCGATATTGCGCTGAGTAGCGACATTCATGGAAGAAACTCCTGCGTGAAAGTGGGAAGGGGCTCTCGGTAAGAGGCGCCCCGAGCGGCGCCCCTACCGGCCAGCCGTCAGGCGTTTAGTTGATGGCGGGTGCCCACCGCACGAACTGCAGGACCGCCACAGCCGCGTCGTGGCGGATCTGGAAGTCGTGCTCCGCGATCGCGCGGATGAGGGTCTGGTCGTACTGGAAGGCCGAGACGGTGTTGCCACCGGAATCCACGTAATTGCCCTCCCGGGAAACGGCAAGCTCCATGCTCATGCTGTCGAAGATCATCGCCTCGTCCATCTCGGCGAGGATCAGATACGAGCAGTCCTTGTTGGTGCCCGTGGCGTCCCAGAGGTTGACCGGAATCTGGGTCGACTTCTTGAACGGGTAGCCGAGGAGCTTCCCGCCCTCCATCTCCTCCCGGTACACGTAGACGCCCAGGCTGTTCTGGACGTTGTAGAGGTAGTTGAAGGTGCGCGGGTGACCGAACCACACGCGCTTGGTCTCGGGGACGTTCGCGGTGTCGAGCAGGTTCGCCAGGCCGCCAAGTTCCTGCGCCGCAGTGGCAAGCGTGTAGGTCTCGTTGGAGGTGAGGAAGTTTCCGCCCACGGCCGCGACCGAATTCGCGGTGATGCTCCAGGCGCCCGCGGTACCGCCGCCGGTGACGGCGAAGCGATTGGCGAAGGCGGTGAAGCCCATCGGGGACGCCTGGCTGCCGTCGCCGAGCAGGAACGCGACGTCCTGGCGCAGCGCCACGATCTTCACCAGGTCGTCGCGCACGAAGGCATCGGCGGCGGGATCCGCGTAACGCATCATGTCGTTCGACACCGGCACGAGCGCCGTCAGCTTCTTGAAGGTGGCGACGATCTGCCCCACGGTCTGCTGGCTGGAGGCGATCTTCTGCGTCTCAGTCCCGTAGGAGGCGGTCGCAGCCGAGGTCTGCGCCGGAATGGTCATGCTGCCGCGAGGCATCGGGATGACCCGGGGGCCCGAGGCGCGCACCACCGACTGCGGACGCAGCAGCTCGATGATCTCGTTCATGTAGTCCGGCGGCACGATGAAACCGCCGCTGGCGCCGACCGAGGTCACCAGCGCGCGTGTCACGGGGTGGCTCTCACCCAGCTGCTCCGCGGCGATCTGACGCGCCTGGTAGAGGTTGCCGCCAGCCAAGGCGCAAAGGCGCGCCATGCCGCCGACGGTGAGGCCGGCCGAGGTGCGCAGTCCGCGCTTCTTGGCGAACTCCTCGTCGGTATAGGGGTCGCGGCCCGGCTGAATGTGCATGCCACGGTCAACGGGCGATCCGGCGCCGGTCTCGACCGGACGGGCGGTGGCCGCCGAGGCCGCCTGTCCGCTCTGCGTGCGTTCGATCTCGGTGTCGCACTCCTTCACGGTGCGCTCGAGGGTGTCGAACTCCTTTTTCTCCTCGGGGGTGAGGGAATCCTTTGCAACGAGCGCCTCCAGCTTTTCGATGGCGGCCGCCCGCTTCTTGCGAAGCTCGGTAATGGTCATGATGGAACTCCAGGAGGAACCGCGCCGATAGGCGCTCGCGCCTTGCCCAAGGGCAAAAGGAGGGCTATCCGGGACGCCGGCTCCCAGAAAAAGAAAACCCGGCGCGAGGCCGGGCTGCGAACCAGAGATTGCCGAAACTCAGGCGATCTTCAGCAGCCGCACTCGGCGGCGCAGCGCATCCATGCTGCGATCGCCACTCGCGCCGGCGTCCTGCTGGGTGCCGTTGGACACCTGCATGGCATCGGAATCCGCGTCCTTGCCGGTCGCGGCGTCCACATCGCCAGGGACGTTGTCCTCGCCAGCGGCGCGCTTCACCGCGTCGTGGGCCTCGCGCATGGAACGGCCCAGATCGTCGCTCGCGCTCTCGGCGTCCTCGTGCGCGCCGGCGATGTCGTTGTGAGCCTCCCGCACGCTGCGCTGGTGCTTCTCCACCGACGCGTGCAGCTTGATGGCGCGCTCGAGGTGCTCCGCCGAGCGGTCCGCGTCGCCTCGGACAGAATCCAGGGCCTCCCCAAGGGAGTCGTGGGCCGCGCGCGCCTTCTCGTGGGCCGCGCGCGCCTCGTCGAGGTGGTCCGCAATGCGCTCGTGATGCTCGCCCAGGGTCTTGTGGTGCGTCGCGGCGCGCTCGTGGTGGCGAAGCGCCGCCGCAAGGTGTTCCTTGACCGCCTTGGTGAGGCGGCGGATGCGTCCGGCGACCGAGCGGTCACCATCGGGATTGTCTTTGCCCATTCCGGCTTTCTCCTCGTAGTGATCGAGGACCTTGCGGGCCTCGGCTTTGATGTCGTCGGGAATCTGTGTCCCAGGAAGGCGCGACGCCGCGGCGCGGATCGCGCCCTTTGGCACCCGCAGGCGCCCCTCGACCACATGCGCGATCGGCAGCTTGTAGGAGCCGCGCTCCTTGGGCTTCGAGGCGTCATAGGCGAGGAACGCCTTGCGCGCCTTCGTTGGATCGAACTCTGCGCCGCCGGCCCACTCAAAGACCGACTTCTCGGCCGCGGGGCCGTCCCAACCGTCGGAATCGTCGATGGGGAGTGTCCTGGAAACGCCGCACTTCCAATCGCTGGTATCGGCTTCTCGCTGGCTCATGGGCTTCTCCGGTGAGCGTTGAGTGATCACGGCGCCCGTGTCGGCCGGAACCGCCACGAAGCTGACCTCGAGCAGATCGGCAGACAAAACGCGCTGACCGCCCCACGGCTCCTTCGGATCCAGGGGCTCCATTTCCAAGGGCAAGAACCCGATCGAGACGGCGCGAATGACGCCCGCCTTCACCAGGGAGCGCACCTCATCCGACTTCGGTGAGGTTCCGGGCGGGGGCCACCGGACGGAGATCTCGAGCTTGTCGCCACCGTCGATCAGTGCAGCGGCAAGGGGCGTTGCCACCGGGTGCTCGTAGTCGTGGTTGAAGCATACGGCGGAGCTGCGCAGGAAGTTCGCCGTTTTCAGGTTCGCAGGCTCGACGACCCACCCGTCGCGTGCGATCTCGTTGGTCGAGGCGATGACCTTGGTGATGTCGTCCGCGTCCCCTTCCGCTACCCGCACATGCGCAACCGCGCGGCACTTCTCGTTTGGCTTCATGGAGCGTGTCACCTTGCCGATGGAGCGCAGCGGGATCACCCCGCGCTCGCCGTTGGTGGATTGATTCGGAACGCCGGGATCAGCCTCTTGGCCGCTTGGCGGCCGTCCGGCACCGTCCGGGGACGTTCCGGTCATGTCGCTCCCAAGCGCCGCCAGATTGACCGGCGCGCGCACCTCGTCGCCGCCCGGGACCGGCTTCAGGTTCTCGCCCTGGCGCCACTCGTTGGTGGCGATGAGGCCAGAGAGCACGCCGATGCGGCCCAGGTTGTAGCGCGTCTGGGGATCCGCGCGCATCAGCGGCCCTGGGTCGAGGAGCATGGAAAGACCCTCTTTCCCGAGATCGAAGTACCGGTCAAATCGCTGCTCGAGCATCGTCAGATCCGGCGCCACCGTCTCGTTGATGTACGCCTGATCCTCCTGGATGATCGCGTTGCCGCGCTGCTCCTTACCTGGCTGGAATAGCTTCGCGGGCGGCACGCCGAAGAATCGGGCAATCTCCTGGATGGAGAGCTGCTGCTGGTCGATGAACTGAATGTCCACCGCCGAGAGCTGGAGCTGGTTCCACTTGAGCCCTTCCTCCAGGACGGCCGTGCGGCCCACGTTCTGGACGCCGGACTGGAACTCATCCCACTGCTGCTTCAGCCGCTGTGCGGTCTCCGGACTCAGACGCCGGTCGGTCTGCAGCACGCCTGAAGGCCGGGCCCCATTGTTCACCCAGCGGGACGCCTGCAGGTTCTGCCCCATCGCAAGCCCAATGGAATCCCGCGCCATGCCGATCGTGGATGCTCCCACCAGGAGGTTGAAGCTGACATCCCGGATGTGAAGCACATCCTCCGATGGAATTGCCACCGGGAAGTTGCGCAGCATGGCGATCTGGAAGAGGCCGATGCGGTTCACGTTGTAGAACCAGCTGCCGTCCTCGGCCTCGAGGACCATCACCGCGTCGGGATTGATCCAGATCAGTTCGGTCGGATTGCCTCGTTTGTCACGAAGCACCGCCGAGTAGGCGTTCCCGCGCAGCAGATACGCGACCATCATGTCGCGCATGTATTCGTACCAGGTCTGCACCCGGTTGGGTCGCACCAGCAGGTTCGCCACCGGGTGTTGGTCGCGCCCCAGCTTGGTATGGGTGCCGTTGGCGTCCGTCTGGACCACCGAGGCGGCCGCGCGCGCCACATCCTGCGCTCTGATCTTCACCGCCCGATTGACGGCGCTCACGGCCATTGCGGTGGCCTGAGAAACGAGCATCCCGGAGGCCGACTGCACCGACCCAAGAGGCGGGATCATGCCGTAGGAAGGCACGCCCGCGCTCGAGCGGACTTCACCGCCTAGCATGCGGACAATGCGTTCTCGGATGCCCATCTCGGTTACCACCTCACAGGAACAGAAGATCGCGCCCCTGATAGCTGGGCCCGGACTGCGGGGCTGCGGACGTCTGAGACGCGGCAGCGCCTACGCCCATCGCGAGCGCCACCAGAGGATCAATGCGGTTGACGGCGCGCCGCTTGGAGAACCACCGGTTGTTGAAGGCGTCGGTTTCCATCGCGGCGGACATGCACGCCCAGATCAGGAGCGGCGAGTTCCGCAGCCGGATGCGCTCCTCGAGAATCAACTCCTCGAGGGCGATCACGGACCCCGGCATCCAGAGGCCGAGCGGCGGCTCCTCGCCGCGCAGCTTCGCCTCGTCGATTTGATCCTGGCTGGGCTTCGCCCGCCGGATACCGCCCTGAGGATGCTCAACCTGCGGAATCGTCAGGCCGATGTCGTCCATCTCCTGCTCGAGCTTCCGGTAGGAGTACCGGTCGTACGCCACCAGGGCGAGCTCGTACTCCGCGTTGACCTCCGCGAGGCGCGCCGCAATGAAGCCCAGCCGGATGATCTTGCCCGGGATGGCGTGGAGCCACCCGGCGCGCACCCATTCCTCGTAGGGCGCCTGGTCGCGCAGCGCGCGCTCAGCCATCGTGTCGGCCGGTGTCCAGACCTCTACCCACGCATCGTAGGTGGGTAGCTCGATCTCCTTGTCCTCGCGCACCACCTTCTTGGTGCCGGTCTCGACCACGAAGCTGGCCGCCGTCAGATCCTGCGACCCAGACAAATCCAGTCCGACCGACACTCGTTTGCCGGCGTGCTCCATCGGGTCGAAGTCCGCGAGCACCCGCTCGAGAGTCCTGCGCCCCATCCACGCGGTTTCAGCTTCCGTCCACACGCAGAAATGGAGCCGAAGGATATTGTTCAGCTTCCCCGGGATCACCTTGGCTTGCGCCACGGCGCCTCGAATCTCCTCCACCGGCATCGTGATACCGAGAAGCGGGTTCGCCTTGATCCAGCACGCCTCGTCCTCGAGGGGATCGTCGTCCTTGTCGAGGGCGCAGACGTACGAAAACGTAGAATCTCCGCCGTCGAGAACGTCGCCAACGTAGGCCGCCTCGTCGTCCGGCACCATCGTTCCGGCGGCTACGCGCACGGCCCACTGGTGCTCCTGCCAGCACACGGTCTGCCGGTCGCTTCCGCTGTTGGTGATCATCACCAGGAGCGGCTGGCGGCGAGACTTGAAACCGCGCTCGAGCATCTCGACCATGTTGGCGTCGCGGTGCTCGTGGATCTCGTCGAGGAGTGCGCAGCTCGGCATGGGGCCCGAGTGGGCCTCCTCGGTGGAGATCGGCTTGAAGAAGCCGCCACGCTTCATGTCCGTCAGCTGCCAGATCGGATTGCCGCCCGATGGGGTGAGGCGCTGATTCAACGCCGGCGACTGCCGCCACATCATAATCGCGGCCCGGAAGATAACCATCGCCTGTGACTTCATCGAGGCGCCGGCATACACCTCGGCCTGCGCTTCGTTGTCGGCGAGCAGGCAGTACATGCCTATTGCGCCGGCCATCGGCGATTTACCGCCGCCCTTCGCCATTTCTACGTAGGCGCGCCGGAAGCGCCGAAACCCATCGGCCTTCTTCCAGCCGAAGATCGAGCCGACGATGAACTTCTGCGCCGGCTCGAGATGAAACGGCATCCCCTCGAACTTGCCCTGCGCCAGGCGAAGAACATCCGGAAAGAACCCAATCGCGCGCAGCGCCGCCTTCAGATCCCATTTGAGGCCGCGCTCCTTGCCGCGCTGCAGGTCGTCCAGGTGGCGCCTGCAGGCGTTGCGCACGTGCGGGCCGGCAATGATCCGTCCCTCCAGGACGTCCTTGGCGTACGCCAGGACGGGATCCTTTGGCGCTTTACTCGAGGTACTTCCTCGCCGGGTCTGCGTTGTCTTTCGGCGGGACGGCACTCACTCGACTCCGTGCGGACGGCGTAATCCCCAGCTCCACGGCCGCCTTCAGCATGTTTTGATACGCCTGGTTGGCGAGTTTCATGTAGGAGGACACAACCGGCTGCCCCTTTGATCCCTTCATCAGGGGATGCCGGTCTGCCAACTCGGTGAACTTGCACCAAGTGGCGTAGTACTGACAGTAGGATGCTAACACCGCGCGATCCAGGTGCGTGAGCATACCCAGATCGTACATCTCGTTGGCGACGCGCCCCCACTCAACCTTCGCCTCATCCGAGAGATGCGGCGGCACAGACGGCAGCGCGAGCCGCGGCGCGGGCTCGTTCTCGTTCAGCGGTCTGCGACCCGGATTCCCCGAAATTAGCTTTAGGTATGTGGGCTTTGGCTTTCTGCCGCGCATGGTCCTAGATGCGGATGATCCGCATTTGGTCTAAAGGGCAGCGGCCAAATGAGGATGGTCCGCATCTACGCATAAATCCCGCTCTAAATGCGGATGGTCCGCATTGGGAGGAGGAATCGTCCTTGGAACCGGCGCCACGATCCATACACTAGAAATCGTTGAATTTCGCTACACACTGAACGAGGCAACCAACATGGCACATATGATCGACTTCACGACCGGACGCCCAGCGTTCGCGTACGACCCCACAGAGGGCGAAGCGTGGCACAAGCTCGGCGTCCCGATCCCCGCGGACATCGCGCGCGATCCGCAGAAAATCGCCGAACTGGTAGGAGCCGCGTATCGCGTCTCCATGCGCCAGATCCGCTTCACCGGCGCCGACGGCAATGAGTACGACGTCCCCAACCGCTCCGCGCTGGTGCGCGATGACACGAACGCAGCCCTCGGCGTGTTCTCCCAGAACTTCTACAACCCCGTCCAGCCGGCCGAGTATTTCGAGGCGTACCGCGATGCGCTCGCAAAGAACGACCTCAAGATCGACGCGGCGGGCGTCCTGAAGGGCGGCGCCATCGTCTTCGTCAATGCGAAACTCAGTCCGGACCACGACCTGGTGGTCGGCGATCGAGACAGCGCGGACCGCTCAGTCTCTTTCATCTGCATCGGCGGCGGGTACGATGGGTCGCTTGCAAACTTCGGCTATCTCTCGTCATTCCGTACAGTGTGCTGGAACACGCTGTCGGCGAATCTCGCGCAGCAGGGAAAGAACCTCCACCGCATCCTGCACCTGTCGAAGTTCGACGGCCGAGCGCTGACGACTGCCCTAGGGCTCGCCGGCCGGGAACTCGCCGTGCGCGCCGAGGTGTTCAATACCCTTGCGGGCTTGCGCGCGACTCAGAGACAGATCGCCCAGTACTTCTGCGAAGTCGCGGGCGTCGATCCAGCCGACGTCAACCGCGTCGACGGCAACGGGAAGCCAGCCCTGTCCGCTCAGTCTCGCAGCGAACTCGAAGCCCTTGCCGACGCCTACAAGAGCGGGCCCGGCGCGAATCTCCCGACAGCGCACGGAACCTGGTGGGGCGCTCTGAACGCCGTCACCCACTTTTACGATCACCACAAAGCCGTGCGTGACGCCGGCGAGGGCCTCGGCGCCGCCCGCTTCGCATCCGCTCAGTTCGGCAACGGCGCCCGTCACAAGCGCCAGGCGCTCGAACTGGCGCTCGCCAGCGCCGGCATCGCCCACAAAGTCGCAGCCTGAGAGGACCGCAACCATGAAGCTCGCCAATTGTTTCGTGGTGTTTGGGGAGGCGATGCCTCCCCAAGTCCACCTGCTCACAGTCAGCGCGCGCAGCCTGATGGACGACCGGCTACGCATCGCGGACAACGACCGCAAGCGCCACGCCGCCTATGCGGCGACGTTCGGGAGCGGCGCCCAGTTTGCACTGCCAGCGTGGTCGGAGGACTGCATGGCCGCGATTGCGCAGCATTACACGGGCCCGCACCAAGAGCAGCTGCGTGGATTGTGCGCAGCGATCGCGCTGGGCAAGCCGTACGGGCCCAGCGAGCCTGGCGAGGAGCGCCCGAGTGACGGCGGCACGAAAGTGCCGCGCCGACCGACGAAGCCCGGCCCCACGGGCGGCGCGCCCGCCTTCTTCAACGCTCTCCAGGAGAACGCCGCATGAAAGCAACCAGCCGCAACACCGCCCGACAGCTTCAGATCTGGAACGACGAGGCTCAGCGGTACGAGCCGCACGCCGCCCAGGTCGCAGATCGAGACGAGGCGCGACGCATTGCCAACGGTCGCGGGTGGCGCATCGCCGACCCGGACAGATCGCTGGAGCCGCACTACAGGCCGCCGCGCCGCCTCCCGCCCGATCGTACGGCCGAGCAGATCCAAAGCGCGTACCTGGACTGGGCGATCGGCAAGGGCCTCACCTCGATCACCGCATGGAACGGACGCGGGTCCGGTCTGATCCGCGCCCGCTTTCCCGGTGCCGTGCGATTCGTCAGCCTCGATGACTTCGACGTCGAGCACGTCGAGATGCCGGAGCCCGTCTCAGTGATGCGCGCGCGTTCACCGCGGCGCGTCCCGGTCATACTTTCGTTTTACGCCTCACCGCAAGAGATCGCAGCATGAGCAAAGATTACCTGCGCCGCGAAGCCGACCTGAAGCGCCTCGACGGCTACGAGACCGGCGCCAAGCGGCAGGAGGTATTGGCAGACGCCGTCGCCGCGTACGGACGCGCTCTGGCAGACTGCACCGCACGCGTTGAGAGGGCCACGCGATGACCCCAACTCACGCACTCACGCTCAAGCCGATCTGGGCCTGGGCCGTCCTGAACGCTGGCAAGCGGATCGAGAACCGCACCTGGTACACCAAGCACCGTGGGCCGCTCTACATCCACGCAGGCTGCGCGCGTGTCACTCCTGGAGATCGCGAGTCGCTCGCGCGCCGTCTCGCTGCGGTGGGAGCCGAGTACCCGGACGAGGAGGCGTTCCCGCGCGGTGCGCTGGTCGCTGAAGTCACACTAGCGGACTGCATCCAGCTTGCGCCTGCGGGACTTGGCGTCTGGGGGGCGCCGGGGTGCTGGCACTGGCTTCTCAAGGATGTCCGGCCTCTTGCCAGACCCATTTCGATGCCCGGGAAGCTCAGCCTCTGGCGGGTTTGAGCCTCCCCGCGAACGCGCCCACAGTTCCAGCCCAGGCGGGTCGGGCCCGCGCAGGCGGATCACGAAGTCCTGAACGTCGGCCGCCACGTCGAAGTGCGACAGCAGGTCCGGCCGCTCATAGGCGCCGAAGTACACGGTTGGCCGGCGTTTCAGCCCGCGCAGCACATCGAGCATTCGGAGCCCGTTTTCGTACCGCGAGAACCAGCCGCAGGCATTGATTCGATCGGTGCACCCCTCCATCAGGGTCAGCCAGTCCGGCATCCGGGCCCACTCCTCGGGCGTCAGGATGTCGGTGTCGATGCAATATCGATGGCGCGGCTCCATGTCCATGACGGACATCATGAGCCCGGTGCCGGCGCCCAGGAGCAGCCAGTTGCCGTCCGCGCGCTGGTAGTCGACGCACTTGTCCATGCGATAGAACTCGCACGCCTGATGCGCCGTGAAGCTCAATGCCGCACCTGGTTAATCTGGCGCAGCGCTTCGCGCTCCGGCAGCGGCTGTCCGCAGAATTCGAAGCTGGCCGTGAGGCGCGTCGTGGCATGCTTCACGGTTCGGCGGGTATCGCGGCCAGTGCGGGATGGCGGGCGGATCATTCGCCAAGATTCCGAGCGGCGAGCGGAGGCTATCTCTGCCGGATGGCCTGTGTTGCGGAACACTCGATAACCAGCGCCAGCGTACGCCGCCGCCAGGTGTGTGATCATGGCGCCGGCGATCCCGACGCCCTGAAAGTCGGGCAGGGTAACGCTGCGGTGCCCACGGACTGCCTTGCGCTTGTCCTTCAACCGACCGAAGAACGGCAAGTAGGAGTGAAACGCCACGGGGCGCCCGCCGTATTCAGCTACGTAGCACTTGGCGGCCGGATTCAGTGCCGCGGTCAGATAGTGATACGGAGCAAAGAGGCGCCACTCGCTGTGGTGCACTCGGTAGATCGTGAGCGCAATCGCTGGACGACCTTGAAGGGACCTCCAGTGGAACTTGCCCGTCGCCGGCTCGTAGATCCAATCAGGATCCAGCCACGCCTCGACGTCGTAATGGCAGGTTACCGCGATGAATTTGCCGCCTCGCCGGCGGACCGTTTTGGCGATCGCCGAGGAGCCGATCTGCGCCACGGTGCGATCGACCACCGAGGTGAACTCGTCGACGACGCACAGTTCCGGGAACTCGCAGAGCGCCCGGGCGATCATGGTGCGGAACTGCTCGCCGTTCGATAGGACGCCGTAAGGGCGAAGCCACGACGGCGGGGAACTGAACCCGACCGAGGACAGCAGGAGCGTGATGTCCTTCATGCTCATGCCTGCCGGGAAGGCATCGAGCACCGAGCGATCTTCCGGCCAGTCGAATCCCTTGAGGTAGGCGTCCGGGAACAGTTCGCGCGCAATCGTCGACTTACCGCAACCCGACGGCCCGACGATGAGTCCCACGGACCAGGGCTTTTCGTCCAGCGGCATGTCGACGTTCCATTCCAGGCGCGCCTTCTTGGTCACCGGAACGTCGAACATCCCGGAGAGTTGCATGACCCGGGCGGTTTGCCTGACGTTCACCTCGCGAACGACGTGCGCCCTCATGCGACCAGCGCCTTGCACTTCAGTCCTTCCTCGGTGAGGCGCTCGAGCAGCTCAGCCTGCTGCGCTTCGTTGGCGCATTCGATCAGGACGTGCCACTGCTCCTGCGGGCCGCTCTCCCCCTCGCCTTTGCCCTTCCCCTTCTCGTCCGGGGCCCAGGTCATGACGTCCTCGAGTTCCTTGGCGTCGAAGCCGGTCAGCTCGAGGTCGAAATTCTCCGCGTCGAGTTCATTCAGGTCCTCGCGCAGCAGCTCGAAGTCCCAGCCGGCGTTCAGGGCCATCTTGTTGTCGGCGATGATGTACGCCTTCTTCTGGGTCGGCGTGAGGTGCCCCAGTTCGATGACCGGCACCTCTTTCATCCCCAACTTGCGGGCCGCCAGGAGGCGCCCGTGACCGGCGATGACGCCGCTCTCCCCGTCCACCAGGATCGGGTTCGTCCAGCCGAACTCCCGCAGGCTCGCCGCGAGCTGCGCGATTTGAGCGTCCGAATGGGTGCGGGCGTTGCGCGCATAGGGGATCAGCGCCTCCACGGGGCGCATCTGGATAGCCAGCGGCGGTCGCCGCTCAGCGCTCTCAGAAGGGGCGCGCTGTCTACTCTTTCGGGTCACTGGAACACCTGCGGCAGCTGCCGGGCAGCCGCATAAGTCGGGGCGGATTGGGGCCCCGGGAAAAAATCGCCAATTTCGCGACGCTGCGCGTGGTTGCACCACGCGCTTGGGCCACGGAATCGAGGCCCGCACGGAAACCCCCCATCCTCCAGGCAGGGCGCCGCCCTGGCTGGGCCAGCCTTCGCCTGGGCGAGGAGCCGCGGGCGGGTGAGGGTCAGCCTGCGGGTGGGTGCCGCCGGCGCCACAGCCGTTTATAGCCGTCCGCCTACCCGTGGCAGGGCTCTACCTAACATCGACGGCCCAGAACCGCGCCAGAGCAGCGACCCTGCCGCCGAGGCCAAAAGGAGCGGGTGCTGGCAGGCGCGATCCTAGCCGCTCGCCCAGAGGGGCGCCCGGAACCGTACCTCACGCCTGGGCGGTGGTTCTAACACCGCAGCCGCCCGCCTAACTCGGTGGCGCGGTTGCAACGCCTATGGCGGCATCCGTGCCGTTCCGGTTGTAACACCTGGCGCCTGCCGCCACGGCACGGCGTCAGGTGTTTTGTTCCGGCCTGATGCCTCTTGGCCATCCGTCGGGGCCGCATCCTTTGGCAAGGAGGTGGCCGCCACGCCGGCTGTCCGGATTGCCTCGCCGCTTCTCCTTGATCTGGCTGTCGTGTGGCAGGCAGAGGAGGCGCACGTTGTCGAGACGATCCAGCTCCGTCGGGTATGGCACCGGGGGTCTGGTCACAATGTGATCCACCACCTTGCCGGGCACCTGACACCCAGGAACGGCGCACCGGCCGCCGGCGCGGGCGATGCAGGCCCGCCGCAGCTGCCGCCAATGCTCGGACTCGTAGTACCGATTGGCGCGCGGCACGCCTAGCCTCGCCGCACCGCCGATACCTCGGCCAGATTGGGTCGCTGGATGCCGCCGCTCTTGGCGATAGCGAACGCCAAAAACTTCTCCGCCGCTGCCACGAGCACCTCGGGGCTGGCCGCATCGAAGGCGATAGACGCCAAGTAGGTGCCGTCCGGCGCGGTGTAGGCGAAGCGCCCCACGGACGTCGGCGGGATGAACCGTTCCTTGAGGTCAAGAGGCCGCGTCATTCGACGGTCACCACCAGTTGAATCACGAGCACCTCGCCGTCCGTCATGGTGACGGCGATCTGGACGGTGTAGGTCTCCCCGGAGGTGCCGGCGCTCACCGGCACATTCACGGTGAGTTCGCCGGTTGTCACCTGGCCGATTACGAGCGCGCTGTCGGGCGGGTCCACCAGGGTCGCAGTCGCGGACTGCACCTTGGTCTGCGTGCTGGCAGGCGGCGCTACGGGCGTCCAGGTGCAGGAGCCATCGGCGACGGTGCCAGTGGTCACCCACCCCGGTTCGGTCTGCCCCGTCTGCCCCGCCGTGGCGCCGTTCTGGTAGACGAAGCCGGTGCTGTGATCGAGGCCGTCGGCGGACTCAGTCGGCGTGGACGGTCGGCGCAGTTCCGACGCCTGAACGCTCGAGTTGGCCTCCCAGACCTGGACGGACGCAACGCCGACGTCGAGCTCGTACGTTGGAGCCGCCGCGGCGAACTTCGTCCGGAAGACGATCTGGGGAGGGTTGGAACTCACGGCTCAAACGGACTGGGTGGCACTGACCGAAAGAGTATCCCCAGAGGCAACCGCCTTGTTCCCGCCGGTGAACGCGCCGGCCGAGTACAGGATGCCGGTCGTTCCGCCGATGGTGGAGACGGTCGTAAAGAAGCCGCCGGCGATGGTGGCCGTTCCGTTGATGTTGAACGCGGCAGCCGAGGACAGCGCAATGCTGCGGCTGGCCGCTGTACCGAAGGCGAGGGTTGGACGCGCGGCATTGGAATAACTGGCGTTCTCCGTCCACCCCGCGTGACTCGCCATCGTGTCCCCGGCGGCAAAGGTTGGAGGCTGGAGCGTGGCGACGGTCACAACCCCGTTGGCGGTCGCCCCGGTGATTGATCCGGAGGGGATGTAAAGCGTGTCTCCGATCGCGTAATTTTCGCCTGGCGCAGTGATGGTGACGGCCGAGACGGCGCCAGAAGAGACGGTCACCGTGGCGACCGCGCCAACCCCTGCGCTCGAGTCGTCCGCGAGCGCCACTCCGGTATAGGTGCCGTTGGTAAGAGTGCCTGTGGGCTGGGTTGTGATGGAGACGGTCGCCACGCCGTTGCCGTTGACGAGGCCCATGTACCAGGCGGCCGTGTAGGTGCTACCGGCGAAGTACTTGGTGAGAATGTCATCGGCGCCGCCGGTCGGCACCAGATTGAGGAACGCCCCGTCCCACGCCAGCTCAAAGGGCTGGCCAGCCAGTTCCCGCTGCAGGCGGATGAGCCAGTGGGGAGTCCAGTCCGGACGGAGGGCCCGGGATATTTCCTCGGCGATGGCCGCGCGCAGCTGCACAACGGCCTGTGGGTCCACGGGGCTGAAGCACCTGAGCTCATACCGGAAGCCGAAGTGCTCCCCATTCCCGAGGCGTTCCTCGAGGAGCGCATGCCGCACCACAGCCGCGGCGGCGGCGGCGCGGGAGCGGATCAGTTCGCCGAGTCGACCACGCTGGTTGCTCACGGCTTGATCTCCTCGGCTGCTTTGGAAGTCTCCCCAGGAGGCGCCGGCTCGCGCTTGCGCACGATCTCGATCCCGCGGACGACCTGGCCGTGGAACGCCTCCCAGAACTTGTCCTCGTGCCGGCGGAGTGCCACGAGGTGATCGGTGAGCGCGGCGCGGCCATCCTGGGCGAGCTTGGCGAGATCCTGCGCGGCGAGTTCCTCGAACGCCTTGGCGTGCGCGGCGACGTGCTCGGCCCGCAGGAGCGCGGACTTCTCCACGAGCGCGACCGCGGCGAGGGCCTTCTCCGTGGTGACGGCGACGCGGGTCGCCCCGAGCCGCTGCGCGGCAGCCAGGTCGGCTTCGACCTCGGTCTGGTGATTCGACATTTTCGAGGCTCCAGATGCGAAAGAGCCGCCTTCCGGCGGCTCGAGTGGGTACGCTTGGCCTCCTGTTGCCCATCCTGGGCGCGCGAGGCAGCCGCAATCAGTTGAGTGAGTTGTCCGGCGGCTGCAGCTGGATGCGTGTGTCCGGCGGCTGCAGCTGGATGCGTGTGTCCGGCGGCTGCAGCTGGATGCGGCGGCCGTAGCTGACCACCAAGATTCGTTTGCCGTAGGGGAGCACCAAGACGCGGTCGGCACCTTGCGGGCTCTTCCCGGACAGCCAATTGAGAACATCGACCGCGCTCCCTGCGTCCGCTAGCACGACCGTGAAGTCGCCGACGGCGTGCAGCTGGTCGACGGCGTTGCCGGCCTCACCCAGAGCCGCCTGCACATCCGCCAGGGCGGCGAGTGCATCGGCGGCTGCTCCGCTCGTGGCAAGAGTGGCGACGGCGAACTCGGCGGCCTGGATCGCCATGGCGGCAGCCCCGGACTCCGCAACCGTCACGCTGTACACGTTCCCGGACCAGGACAGGGTGTCGGCCGCAGACCCAGCCTCGGTGATGGAACTCACCGCGGCGAGCGCGGCGCTCACCGCGTCCGCGACCGATCCAGTGCCGCTCACCGCTGCCGCGTACGCCGCCGCCGCCTGGAGGCTCTCCGAGGCGCTCCCGGCTTCCGCCAGGCTCTCTAGGATGTGGGAAACGGCCGAGAGCGCGTCCGCGGCCGCGCCAGATTCACCCACTGCCGCAGCAGCGGCCAGGATGGCAGAAACAGCAGCAGACGCCGCCCCCGCTTCCGCCACCGAAACGGCCTGAAGCATCGCGGCGGAAACGGTGTCGGCGGAGGAGCCGGCTTCCACAATGGCGCCCGAGGTTGCCTTGACTGCGGACGGCGAGTCGGCGGCAGCCGCGACAGCTGCCAACCCAGCCACGAAGGCCGCAACAGCCGAAAGGGAATCCGAGGCGCTCCCGCTCTCGGCGAGCGCGCTTACCGCCGCGAGCTGCGCGGCGAGGCTGTCGGCTGCGGCGCCGGATTCAGCCAAGGAGACCGCGATGACCGTCCCGCTCGGCAGGCTGTACACCCGGCGGCGCGGAGGGAGGAAGAGCTGCCAGGGGCTTTCCTCCAACAGCAGCCGCTCGCGGAGAGAAAGGCCGCGACCCCAAAGCACCCCTATGCCGCCACGAGGAGACACTGTCGCTCCGGCGCCTCCGCCAACGTTGAGCACGGCGGTAGCGGGCAATGCCACGCTGGTCGCCGCTATCGACGCTGCTTGCGTCCCGGAGTAGACGTAGATCGTCGAGCCCAGGCGTTGCCCCCAAACCGCAGAGCCAATCCCAGTTTTCTGCCCAGTCGGGGTGATCGCTCCTGTTGCGTAGTTGACAGACCCGCTACCGATCTCGAACTGCCACGCGGACCCGCCGCCTGAGTAAAACTGAAAGCCCGTGGCTGTAGCGGCAGATTTATTGTTGGTGTACGTCCAGTAATTCGCGCCGCGCTGGGGGAGAATTTGCAGGGCCGTGAAGTCTTGCGCGGCCCCGATACTGGAAGCACTCAAGGAGGCTTGGTAGGGGTAATGACCTCCCGCACTCCCTCCGGTGATCTGAAACGACTGTGCGAGCTGGTTGCGGTAGAGGAACGCATCTGGCGCAGTTGTAAGAGCGCTCGAAGAGGGTTGCCCGATAAAACCGGTGACAGCATCGTGCCCAGGAAAGCGCGGGTTCCACAGGCACATCAATCCTTCAGCGAGTGGGTGTCCCCAATCGACCGGAGTGCCGAACGGCGGTTGATTCCTCCACGGCGCGCGTCTGCGCATGGCGGCCTACGCGATGGACTCGTTGAGGCCCTGATAGGTCCCGGCGAGCGAGGTCAGCGCGGCCCCGGTGTTGTTTTTCACGACGATTTTGATGTAGGGCGGCAGCCAGCCACCGAAGGACGCCGCAACGTCCTGAAGGGTCATCACGAGCGTCTGCGCGGCCGCCGACGGGACCGTGAGCGAACCGACGCTCGCCATGTTGGCATCATGCGTCGAGTCGGTGCTCCCATCTGCCGGCGCATCCGAGAACGTCGTGCCGTCGATGCTGCTCACCGCGAATACGGAAATCGTGTCGTAGGCGACAGCGGTCGCGGCGATGCCGGCAGAGATCGTGACCGCGAGGTCATCGGCCGCAATCGCGCCGGCGCCGGCGGTGAGCGTCTCAATGGCGCTCGAGACGGCATAGCCGCCGCTCGCGAGCGTTGAATCCGCAGCAGCGAACGTGAGCGCGGTGTTTGTGCCGCGCAGTGGGGTCGAGGTCGCCATGGATCAGCTCGCCATCGCAACGAGGAGGGTCGGGAGGTCGATCTGATCGCCGTAGTGTGTGCTCACGCCGCCGCTGAGGAAGATCGCCTCGAGCCGCGTGGCGGGGCGGACCGCGATCCCCATGATGTTGGCATAGGTGGGGCTGCTTGACGGGAAGATGGACGCAAGGCCGCTCGTCACCGTTGACTTGGTGAAATCAATCGTGCCGGCTTGCGCGGCGAGCTGAAGCGCCGTCAGTTCCCAGGCGGTCAGCGCTGAGAGGTCGGACGCCACGAGGCAGTGGAACAGCTCGCCCGAGGGCACATCCTCTCGCGTCACGTTCTGGGATGGCGACGGGACGCTGTTCAGGTACTGGCACAGAAGGCCAGTATTCCCCGCGTTCCATTCCCCGAGCGCAGTGGTATCGGCCTCGATTGCGTTCTTGATCGCTGTGAGGTCGGTGGCTGAGAAAATCATGCGTTACACCGACTCAGCCTAAGAGTGCTTCGGCGCCCGGCGCGGGGCGACCACCTGGTGCACCGGAGCATGGCGGTTGCCCACAGACCCCGGCGGGTAGGTTGGGAAACCCAGGCGCCGGCGGCGAGTCTCCGCGAAGCAACCGAGGCCACAGTAGTGCTGCCGAGGATCGCGCACCTCGAACTCCTGGCCGCAGTGCAGGCACGCGCGGCGCATCGGCTCAGGTAATCCTGATGGTCACGGCGCTGGGGATGCCCGCCGGGAAGCTCTTGCAAACCTCGTTCGAGGGCGCCGAGGCGTTTCCGTCGGCGGCGACCGTCTCGAGGTAGAAGTACGCGGTGGTGCCGTCCTTGAGGCCCGTGTGCACCGTGATGGGCGAGCCGGCAAGTCCCTTCGCGGCGAGCGTCTCCTGGCCGGACGCGGCGCCCTCGAAGATCTCGTAGGTGATGGCGCCGCTGATCGGCGTGCCATCGGTGTAGGTCGTCGGCGGCGTGAAGGTGAGAGTTGCCGTCGGTGCGACGCCAGCGGTTCCCTGCACACAGGTGGGACCGGTGGCGAAGGCAGCCGGAGCAACGAGAGCCGCGGCCGCCAGGGTCGCGAGCAGAAGGGCAAACTTGCGCATGGTGACTCCTGATGGAGAGTAATTCAGCCTGAGGACATGGCGCCCGCAGGGCGGCGGAGCATCCCGCTCGTGGAGTTCCCGATGTTCTGAGCCCAGAGTTCCGCGACCCGATGCGTGATCTGGCTCCGCTGTTCCTCGGCAACCTCCCGCGCGCGGCGGTAGGCGGCCGTCTGGCGATAGGGGATCGCCTCGATGTCGCGGATGACCGCGATCGATGGGTGGCGAAGGATCGGCATGTTGGGTCGGAAACGAAAAGCCCCGCGCGAGGCAGGGCAATCGGGAGGGTCTCTGCCTTTTTCGGGGCGCACTTTCCCCGTGGGGAAAAAAGTGCGGGCTTGGCAGGGCCCGGGGTCACTCCTGTGTATGTCCCGGTCCGTGGGAGCGAGCCGCCTGTGGCTCGTTGTTGGCCCGGAGGCTAATGAGACGCCCCTCTCCTGTCAACGTCTTTGTGTGCCTTTCGCGGCCGGCCGGCGAGCGACCCCCGGATGTAGTTGAGGGCATCCTCCTGCCAGCCCTGGTAGACGCTGCGGATCGACTCGAATCTGGAGGCCCAGCGCGAGCTCCAGACCTCGGGGCTCACCCCCATCCGCGTGGCGTAGAGCGTCGGAGCGGGGCCGTACAGGTGGGCGTGCCGGTCCGACTCGTACACCATGTGCACCATCGTCGGGATGTAATGCCACTCGACCTCGGTGGGGATCATCTTGGAGCGCCACTTCTCGATACCGGCGATCCGCATGGCGGCAACGTGCGTGCCGCGGCAGAGTTCCCCGAAATCCTTGTCATCCCGCCCCCACGCAAACCATGCGGCGAGCAGCGGCATCCGAGGGCACCCGGCGAGCGCGTGCCCGAGGTCGTGCTCGGTCCAGGCCGCCTTCTTCATCACCTGGGTCTGGCTGCCGCTCATCGGCTGAGGCAGCGGAATGCCCGCGAGCCGCTCCGGGAACGTGAGGCGCCGCGGGGGCGCGAGCCCGTCGGTTCGGACCGCGCGCTGAGCCGCGC